>JAEEGG010002404.1_pt1 | contig 48353 bp, 53 predicted proteins | sample 9134161 | NCBI WGS metagenome assembly JAEEGG01 (sample SAMN16246543, study PRJNA631951) | gut metagenome | biome: gut microbiome; feature: rumen; material: CR-attached | host: Bos | place: Iran: Karaj | collected 2018-10
GGAGGGGTTTCTTCGCCCTTTTGCGCTTTAAAGTGTCTCATGAAAACCGGCAAAATGTGAAAAAGATGGCGGGTGCTTTTTTCTTTACAATTGTATTAAAAAATTTGTGTAATTTTGCAGCGTAAAAGGTGAAAAATAAAATGGGAAGTCTATGATTGCTTTCTGGGTTCAGAAAGAATTAGATTTCAGTTGGTTATGTGTAACCAATCCTTGATGTCCCTTCATGCTTGAGCATGGAGGAATAGAGAATTTTATGCGATATTTGCGCCACAAACATCGGCATGGTGCTCTGAAAAGTTCGCACAAAAGTACCGGCCGGAGGCATAAATACTAAAACAGAATTAATTAATTAGCAATAAATTAAAATCTATCATTATGTGCGGAATCGTAGCTTACGTAGGCCATCAGGATGCCTATCCTATTCTTATTGAAGGTCTGAAACGACTGGAATACCGCGGGTATGACAGCGCGGGGGTCGCGTTGCTGAACGCGAACGACGAACTGAACGTTTACAAAGCCAAAGGCAAGGTCTCGGACCTTGAAGCGTATGCCGCCACGCGGGATACCAGTGGACATATTGGCATCGCCCACACCCGTTGGGCCACCCACGGGGAACCCAACCAGACCAATGCCCACCCGCATCTCTCTAACTCGGGCACTATGGCACTGATCCATAACGGCATCATCGAGAATTATATGAGCCTTCGCAAGGAACTGGAAAAACGGGGATTCACATTCAAATCTTCTACCGACACGGAGGTGCTCATCAACCTGATTGAGGATGTGAAGCAGAAGGTCGATCTCTTCGAGGCTGTCCGCATTGCGCTGAACCACGTGGTGGGGGCTTACGCCATCGCCATTTTGGAGAAGGGGCATCCCGATGAGATTATCGCCGCCCGGAAAGGCAGCCCCATGGTGGTGGGCATTGGCGATAACGAGTTTTTCATCGCCTCGGACGCCACGCCTATCGTGGGTCGCACCCAAAAGGTGGTCTATGTTGAGGACGAACAGGTCGTCCGCATCAAACTGGGCGAGGATCTCTTCATCAAGACGATTCAAGATGTGGAAGCCATCCCGTACGTTCAGGAACTGGAGATGAATCTGGATTCCATTGAGAAGGCCGGGTTCGACCATTTTATGATGAAGGAGATTTATGAGCAGCCGCGTATCGTGCGCGACACTATGCGCGGTCGTCTGCATCCCGACACCAATACGGTGAGTCTGGGAGGCATCGTGAATTACGAAAAGCAGCTGCTCTATGCCGACAATATCATCTTTGTGGCCTGTGGCACCTCCTGGCACGCCAGTCTGGTGGGAAGCTATCTGATTGAGTTTCTGGCCAAGATTCCCGTGAAAGTGGAGTATGCCTCCGAGTTCCGTTACCGTCATCCGGTTGTCACGCCCCATGATGTGGTGATCGCAGTCTCCCAGTCGGGAGAGACCGCCGACACGCTGGCGGCTATCCAGTTGGCCAAGGAGTCGGGCGCCGTGGTGCTGGGCATCTGCAATGTTATCGGCTCCTCCATCTCTCGGGCTACGGATGCCGGCATCTACACGCATGCGGGTCCCGAAATCGGGGTGGCCTCCACCAAGGCTTTCACCTCACAGGTTACGGTGATGGCCATGCTGGCGTTGCGCTTGGCGGAACTGAAAGGCACTCTGAAGGATGAGGAACGTCGCGAGTACATCCAAGAGCTCGACCGAATCCCGGAGAAGATACAGTGGACGCTCGACCATAGCGGCCTCGTGAAGGAAATCGCAGCCAAGTACAAGGATGTTCGCAACATGCTGTATCTGGGCCGTCTGCAAAACTACCCCGTGGCACTTGAAGGGGCACTGAAGCTGAAGGAGATTTCCTACATCCATGCCGAGGGCTATCCCGCCGCTGAGATGAAGCACGGCCCTATCGCGTTGATAGACAAGGATATGCCAGTGGTGTTCATCGCTACCAACCACCATACCTACGAAAAGGTGATCAGCAATATCCAGGAGGTGAAGTCGCGCGAAGGCAAAATCATTGCTGTTGTCAGTGAACAGGATGTAGTGGCGCGCAAGATGGCCGACTATGTGATCGAAATTCCGGAGTCGATGTCCATCTATTCCCCGTTGCTGGCTACCATCCCGTTGCAGATCCTTGCCTACCATATCGCTGTGATGCGCGGCTGCAACGTGGACCAGCCAAGGAATTTGGCTAAGTCGGTGACGGTGGAATAAATAGAACAGCATAGCGACTCCTTGGTGAACTCCAATGCGGACTTTATGATTATCTGGATGAAATAATAGCATACTTTATGGAGGGTGCGAAACCTATTGCTACAAGAATTAAGACTGTTGTTGATGAGTTTGGCAGTTGAGAGGAAAAATAAGGAAGAGAAACATACGAATAAAGGTTACTGGTTCACGTTTAGAGTTGGTTTATAGTTTATGAATGTTATTTTCTTAACAATGTCCCGTATTTCCGAAGTGTCGTCACGAGGTTTTAATACAGACCTTATGCGGAAATTCCGGGATGAGGGACATCAAGTATATATTGTGACACCTCATGAAAGATATATGGGAAAACCGACACGACTGATTGAGGTTGATGGTGTTCATGTACTTGGTGTTAAAACACTTAATCTTAGAAACACCAACGTTGTTGAAAAGGGGTTGGGCCAAGTGCTGGTTGAAACCCAATACAAAAGGGCCATCAAACATTATCTGCCGGGTGTGCAGTTTGACTTGATACTCTATAGCACACCCCCAATCACGCTGATGGGTGTGGTTAAATATTTGAAAAATAAAAACCCGAAGGCTGTCTCATATTTACTGTTAAAAGATATTTTCCCTCAGAACGCAGTTGATCTCGGGATGTTTGGCAAGAAAAGCCTTATCTACATGTATTTCCGAAAAAAAGAGAAAGCTTTATACAAGCATTCCGATTACATCGGATGCATGTCTCCCGCCAACGTGGAGTTTATTAGAAAGCATAATCCTACGGTAGCACCCGAAACTGTGGAAGTCGCACCGAACTCTGTTGAGTTGTACGGGAAAAATTTAATCTGCAAGAAGGATGAAATAAGGGCAAAATTTGGTTTGCCAACGGATAAACCTGTGTTTATCTATGGCGGCAATCTTGGGAAACCACAGGGGATTCCTTTCTTGATAGAGTGCTTAAAAGCCAATGCTGACAGAACCGACTGCCATATTTTGGTAATCGGAACAGGCACAGAACTACCTAAGCTTAAAGCGTGGTATAACAACAATCATCCGCAGTCTGTTACTGTGATGGATGGATTACCGCAGGACGAATATGATGTGTTGGTGCGTTCATGCGATGTGGGCCTCATCTTCCTTGATCACCGTTTTACTATTCCTAATTATCCTTCGCGTCTGTTGAGTTATTTGGAGAATAAGATGCCTGTGCTTTGCGCCACTGACCCCAATTGCGATATGGGGCCGATAGCAGAAACGAACGGCTATGGATATTGGTGCGAAAGTGATTCCGTGGAATCTTTTACATCCATCCTTGACAGGATGATACGTTCAGACGTAAAGGCGATGGGTGAGAATGCATATAAATTCCTTTGCGAAAACTATCTTATTGATAATACCTATAATGCAATTAAGAAACATTTTCAGTGATGTATAAACTTTTTTTCAAAAGAGCTATTGACGTGTTTGGCGCATTGTTCCTACTGGTTGTCTTGTCGCCGCTTATTATTTTCGTTATTATTTGGCTCCATTTTGCCAATAAAGGAGCCGGAGTTTTCTTCTACCAAGAAAGGCCTGGGAAAGATGAAAAGATTTTCAAGGTTATCAAGTTTAAGTCTATGACAGATGAGAGAGATGCCAATGGCGAATTGTTGGACGATGAACTGCGTCTCACAAAGGCGGGTCGGTTTGTGCGTACCACCAGTATAGACGAGCTACCTCAGGTTATCAATATCTTGAAAGGTGATATGTCATTTATCGGGCCTCGTCCGCTGTTGCCTCGCTATCTTCCATATTATACCGATAGGGAACGGTTAAGACATACCGTGAGACCTGGGATGACCGGCCTTGCGCAGGTGAATGGCAGAAATAAGATGGATTGGAATAGCAGATTGGAATTAGACGCCCAATATGTGGAAACATTGTCTTTCATAAATGATGTGAAGATTGTTTTCAAAACCCTTGTCAATGTCATTAAGAAAGAAAATATTGAGGTGTTGCCTACTGGAATGTATTTGGATGAAGAAAGAAGAAACAAACAACAATAAAGATACCAACATGGATACTTTAAAAGGGAAAAAACTACTGGTTTTAGGCGGCTTGGCGCTTGAAAGTGAAATTGTCACACGTGCGCAAGAAATGGGTGTGTATGTCATTGTGGCAGACTATAATCCCAATGTGCCGGCGAGAAAGTTCGCAGATCAGTTCGAGTTAATAAGTGCTACAGATGTGCCTGCATTGGTCGATTTCTGTAAGCGAGAGAAGGTTGACGGGGTCACCACGGGTTTTATCGACATTCTCATGCAACCTTGTTATGATGTCTGTAAGGAACTGGGATTGCCGTGTTATTTCACACCCAAAATGCTGTCAATGTCAACAAACAAGGTGGATTTTAAGGATACATGCAACCAATATGGAGTACCAGTTCCCCAAACCTATTTCATTGGCGAAACCATCCCGGATGAGATATATGGCAAGATATCATATCCTGTCTTTGTTAAACCGATGGACGCAAGTGGATCCCGAGGTGCCGCCATCTGTAATAACAAGGAAGAACTGGATAATAGATTTGCCGAAGCTGTAAGCTATTCTGTGACAAAGAATGCCATGATTGAAGACTATCTTTATGGCAGAGAGTTTTTGATGAATTTTATTGCCCAGGATGGTGAGTTCAGAATGATTTCTATGTTTGACAGATATGCTTGTTCAGACAGACATGGTGTTATCAACTATGCGAACTTGGCCATTGGACCCTCGACAGCCGTGGGGTATTACTTGAATGAAGTAAACGATAAGGTAAATCACATGTTTAAATCATTGGGATTTAAGGATGGTTTATACTTCCTACAGGGATTTTCAAATGACAACGGGATTACATTCTATGAAATGGGGTGCCGGTTAGGTGGCTCATATTATGATTTAGAGAACAAGTGTATTGGGATTGACCCTGTGAAGATGACTGTCAGATATGCGTTGACAGGAAAAATGATGGATGATATACATTCTTTGCCTGTTGATGTTGGCAATTACAAAAACTTTGGCGTTTGTGTCAATTATTTGCTTATTGCGGGTGAAGATACTATTGGTAAAATCACGGGTGTGGAGGAAATCAAAGGAATGGGTTCGTTTGTTAAGAATGAACAACGTTTATTCGAAGGGGATAGCTACAGTACCCATCGTATTGTAGATTGGCCGATATTTTCAGTGTATTCAGTTGTTGACGACATGGAACAGCTTGTTCGTGATGTAAACTATATGAATGCGGTTTTCACAGTAATCAACAAGGATGGCAAGTCTTTGCTGAAAGACAAATTTAATCCAGAACTGTTATATAAATTGAGATAGTCTGTTTATGAAATTACGGTATATTATTGGAAAAATTCTTTTAAAAATACCTGGTATAAGGTATAAACAGACCGTTTACGAAATATTGGGGGTGAAAAAAACCGACAAGAGATGTAGGTTCTTTATTGGCAATCCAAAACTTGTCGGCGAGTATTCAAACTTGATTATGCATGACAACTCGGAAATTGAGCGCAATTGTTTTATACTGGCAAAAGCCAAGATAGAAATAGGGGAGAACTCTACTCTCGCTTATGGCGTTTCAATCATTACCGGTGCTGACCCAAATGGTCCAAAGAATAAACTGAGCAAATTATACCCACCGCTGAAAGCTCCGGTGGTGATAGGGAACGATTGTTGGATAGGTGCCAACGCCATCATATTGCCTGGCGTTACAATTGGTGATTGTGTGATGGTGGCGGCAGGTTCGGTTGTCAACAGGGATATTCCGTCAAATGTGCTGGTTGCAGGATGTCCGGCTGTGATAAAAAAAGAATTAAAAGTATAGTATTTTGATTTCTCAAGAATTAAAAGCAAAAAAGAATCAGTCTGTTATTGCGACGGTGCTTTAGTCTTGTCTCCTCTGTGAAAGCGAAGTTACTCTTAAAGTGTCGCATAAGAAAGTTGATAGAATGTACGAAAGTGGACAATGCAAGCAGCGGTGGTGTGTCAACGGGTGTTATATTGGCTGAAGTTTTTCATGAGTAATCAGTAAAACAAATAGATAATAAATGAAACAATTGGTAGTCTGTGGTGGGGGGAACAGCGCCCACACGTTGATTCCCTTATTGAGGGACTCAATATTCGATGTGTCTATCTATACGTCAAGGCCCAATCAATGGGCGAAGACCATTGAACTGGAATGGCATAATCCTGCAGGAGAGGTGATGGGTAAATATGCAGGCGATCTGAAAAAGGCCTCCAATAACCCTGAAGAGTTGTTCCCGACTGCAGATTACGTGGTGTTCTGTATGCCGGTGCATCAATATAGGGTTGCCCTTCATAACATTGCCCCTTATCTGAACCGTGAAAAGCCTGTGGCGATTGGCACCATCTATGGGCAAGGCAATTTCAAGTGGATGGTCGATGAAATCCGTAGGGAATATGATTTCGACAATTTAATTGCCTTCTCATTTGGCCTTATCCCATGGGTGAGCCGTATGGTTGAATACGGTCACCGAGGTCTCACCTATGGTTGTATGACGGAAAACTATGTTGCTGTTGATCCAATAATGAACTACGACTGGATAAACGAAGAGTTCTTCAATCAGGTTTGCTACCGCTGGTTTGGCAAGGGAAAGGCTGATTTGAGCGAAAACTTTATTTCCTTAGCCCTTTCCGTTGACAATCAAATCATCCATACGGCACGTTGTTGTGGCTTGCATAAGAAATTTGGACGCGTTTGGGAACATAAGGAAGATGTGCCTTTGTTTTACAGGACGTTTGACGAGATTTCTGCCAATCTGATGGAAGGCCTTGACCGAGAATATTCCAAAATCAGGGAAACTATAAAGTTACGTTATCCTGACAAGAGGTTTAAGCACATGGTTGACTATCTCACCTTGGAATATTTCTCGCATAAGTATTGGAGCTTGGATGTAATGGATTCTATCCTGTCGTCCCAAACACTGCACTCCATCAAAACACCTGTTATTCAGAACGAGCAAGGCACTTGGGAAATTGACAAAAACCACCGCTTCTTCCTTGATGACATCTATTATGGCAACTGTATTGCAAAATGGATGGCTGAGCAATTGAATATACAAACTCCTACGCTTGACGATATTTTAAGATGGGCGCAGAACGTGAGAGGTGAACGCATTATTGATGAGTATGATCATCTCATTATGGACAGCCCTGATTTGAATGTTCCTCTCAAAACAGGTATCCCAACCGTGTATGGGTTTAAGACAATAGATGATTGTATAATGTAATTAATAATATATGGCAATGGTCCTTTTAAAGGGATTGTTGTGAAAAAATAAATACATGAATATTCTATTTACTTGCGCAGGCAGACGCACATATCTGCTGAAGTATTTCAGAGAAAACATGTCTAAAGGCGATAAGATTGTGGCAAGCGACATGCAGTTGTCGGCGCCGGCATTGCAGGTTGCTGACGTAAAAGTGCAAGTGCCTGCTGTTTATGATCCACAATATATTGATATTACACTGGAGATATGTAAGAAGTATGCCATCAATGCATTGATTAGCCTCAATGACCTTGAATTGGCTATTTTGGCCGATAATAAAGCTAGGTTTGAAGCCCTTGGCGTAAAAGAGATAGTGTCCTCGCCAGAGGTGATAGATATCTGTTTCGACAAATATAAGACAGCTCAATGGATGGAATCTGTCGGACTGAATGCACCTAAAACTTACGTGCGTTTGGCCGATGCCAAGAAAGCTTTAGCGGCTGGTGAGATTGCTTTTCCGTTGTTTATGAAACCTCGATGGGGTTCTGGCTCCATTGGCTTGGAGACCATTGACGACATGGAAGAACTGGATGTTTACTACAATATCCTGATGAAAAAAATCAAGAAAACCATCCTCGCCACAGCCTCGGTGGGCGATGAGTACATCATGATTCAGGAAAAGCTCACTGGCGACGAGTTAGGCCTTGATGTAATGAACGACCTTGAAGGAAACAATGTGGCCGTATCAGTGAAAAAGAAACTCGCCATGCGTGCTGGCGAAACAGATAAAGCCCTTACGGTTGACCTGCCTGAAGTTCGTGAAATCGGAAAGATAATAGGAGAGAACCTGAAACATATAGGTAACCTCGACGTGGACATTATGCAGCGTGCCAATGGTGATTATTGTGTCTTGGAATTGAACCCGCGTTTTGGCGGCGGTTATCCTTTTTCACACGAAGCTGGTGTGAATCTACCAAAGGCTATCATCATGTGGTTGAAAGGCGAAAAGGTTGATCCGAAGATTTTGCAACCTGAATATGGAAAGATGTTCTCGAAGAATGACTATTTGATGGAGATAAAGTAGGCGTGGCCAGTTGTGGTTAAGTGTGTTCTGAGAGGCGTTTGACATTTTGCTGAAGCCGTGTTTTATGGTTCATTCAGACGAATTATTTCCGCTCTCCTTTTCAATATAAAAAAAATATATAAATTTGCGGCGCAAAAGGTGGAAAATAAAAGGGGGAGGTCTAAGATAACTTTCTGGGCTCAGAAGGTTTTATATTTCAGGTGGTTATGCGTTGCCTATCCCTGAGCTCCTTTATGTTCGAGCATGGAGGATTAGAGTTTTATATACACCATCTGTGCTGTCTGTGTGACAAATAAAGTGCTGAAGGCGAAATTGAGTGTTTTTCGATGGAATAAGAAAAAAGATGAAACAAGCATACCTCTTCCCCGGTCAGGGGGCCCAGTTTGTCGGAATGGGCAAAGACCTTTATGAGAACAGCCCTAAAGCCAAAGAGCTGTTCGACAATGCCGATGAGATTCTCGGCTACCGCATCACCGACATCATGTTCCACGGTACCGCGGAGGAATTGATGCAGACAAAGGTGACGCAGCCTGCGGTGTTCCTGCATTCTGTGATTTCCGCCCTTTGTATGGACGACTTCCAGCCAGACATGGTGGCGGGGCATTCCCTCGGCGAGTTCTCGGCTTTGACTGCTGCCGGAGCCCTCCGCTTTGAGGACGGTCTGCGTTTGGTGTATGCCCGTGCCATGGCTATGCAGAAGGCCTGCGAGGCAACGCCCTCTACAATGGCGGCCATTATCAACCTTCCTGATGAGACTATCGAGCGGATTTGTGCCGAGATTTCCGAGAAGGGTGGGGTGGTGGTTCCCGCCAACTACAACAGTCCAGGCCAGGTGGTGATTTCCGGCGAGGTGGAAGCTGTGCGGGAAGCCTGCGCCAAGATGAAAGAGGCTGGAGCCAAGCGTGCTTTGCCGTTAACTGTGGGTGGCGCTTTCCATTCACCCTTGATGGAGCCTGCCCGTGTCGAGTTGGCCGCCGCAATCGAGGAAGCCCCTGTGAACCAGCCCGCTTGCCCCGTCTATCAGAATGTGGACGCCCTGCCGCATTCCGATCCGGTGGAAATTAAAAACAACCTGCTGAAGCAGCTCACCGCTCCCGTCCGCTGGACCCAGAGCGTGCTGAACATGATTGCCGACGGAATGACCGACTTCACGGAGTGCGGTCCGGGCGAGGTGCTCACAGGACTTGTCGGGCGTATTATTAATCACAAAGCGTAGAAGAAAGTGGCGTTGATGAAGTATATATCGAAAAAGTGAAAAAAAAGAACAGACTTATTGTTTTTGTGGCTTTTCTGGTCATGGCTTTTGTGTCGTTTGGCCAGACGGGTGGCGGTATATCATCGGATTATGTGGATGATGAGGGCACTCCCGGTGCGCAGTGTGCTGTGAAGAAGGCACATCAGATGACGGATTTGGAATTCGTGCCGTTGGACACCCTGATTTCCAATACCAAAAGGACATACCAGCCGGGGGAAAATTGCAAAGGACTGAATTATTCTTTCACTTCGAAAACCAGTTATTTTGTAGGATATGACGTGAGTTTTCATACATTTTTGACGGCAGTTCACAATCCAAGGAGTGTCCTATATACTGAAAGTGTTTCCAAGAGTCCGTGTCATGGTAAGACTGTGGCTGCTTATTATGGAACCATTTGCAGTGCATTGGTGTCGTATGCCTTGGGCTTCAGTGCCTACCGCAGATCATACGAGTTCCCATCTTCCGATGACTTGTTCCCGATAGAAGACCAATCGGTGAAGAGTGTCCAATTGGCGGATGTGTTGTGGAGGTCAGGGCACGTGGCCATTGTCACTGGCATAAAAAGAAACAGCAAGACAGGTTCGGTTGCCAGTGTGGAGTATTGTGAGGCGGTGGAACGGGGATGCCGCAGGGTTGTCAGGAACGCCCGGGACCTCAATCAAAATTTAAAAGATGGAAAATGGAAGATATTCAGATATAAGGATTTGGAAAAGAACACGTACACTCCTGTAACCGAATTTGTGGCGGTGGATGGTGAGCAGCCCACACCGTTCAAATACAATGACGCTCTTTGTCCAAATAGAGGTGACAAGTCCTGTTATATTACAGGTGACAGTGTGGTGTTGAATGTTTTCGGGGATGGCTTTGACAAAACGGTCATATTCAGAGGCTCAAAAAAATATTACACGATTACGATTAATGGAGATACAGACATCGTGTTGAAGGACTTGCCATACGGTGATTATAAGGCCAGATTGGTGAATAAAAGAAGAAAGACAGATTTGGTCAGTTGGAAAGTGGTTGATGTTCATGTGGATGCCAATAAGGATGAGAATACAATCTCCTTCCATTCAGATAACGCGACACCGATATATTTGGAGTTTTGCACGATTGCAGGTGTCAGACCCGAGTGGGCGTGGTATGTCTTTAATGAGGAGGATGTTTCGAATGGCTTTGTGAAAATATCAGATCTCCCGCTTTCAGAAATTTTGAAAGAACAGGAAGCGTCCTTGTATGCGAGAGTCCATTTTGATTGCGAGTATGGCAGAGTGATAAATTACCCTATCCTTTGGAAAGAGGCTTCTAAAAAAAGTACGAAAAGCAAATGATAGATTTGACAACACCATTTAGAGTGGACACATTCGCCAAAGAGGGACTTCAGCGCCAGCGGCGTCCGCATTGTGGTGTTGAGACCCTGCAGATTTGAGCCGAGACGTGCAAACGTGGAATTGTGGAATTTAATAGAAAACCTTGATAATATGGAACACAAACGTATCTACCTCTGCCTCGCGCACATGAGTGACGCGGGCATCGAACAAAAATACATCAAAGAGGCCTTTGACACCAATTGGGTGGTTCCGCTCGGCCCGAATGTCAACGGTTTCGAGAAAGACCTTGAGAATTTTTGCAACGGTATTGTAGAGACGCGCCATGGCACGTCTCTACAACAGACTGAACCGTTGCAGAAGCGTGTCGTGGCCCTTTGCTCCGGCACTGCTGCTGTACATTTGTCGTTGATAGCTTGTGGGGTCTGCCCCGGCGATGAGGTGATTGTACAGTCGTTCACTTTCTGTGCTTCCTCACATCCCATCACCTATCTCGGTGCAACCCCGATATTTGTGGACTCTGAGAAAGATTCTTGGAACATAGACCCCGATTTGATGGAAGAAGCCATTAAGGACAGGATTGCCAAGACGGGAAAGAAACCCAAGGCCATTGTGCCGGTGGCACTCTATGGTATGCCCTACGACATCGAGCGCATCATGGAGATTGCCAACCGCTATGAAATTCCCGTCATCGAGGATGCCGCCGAGGGCTTCGGTAGCCGTTGGAAAGGGCAGGTTCTGGGAACCTTCGGCGAGTATGGCGTGCAGAGTTTCAATGGGAACAAGATGATCACCACCTCGGGTGGCGGCGCACTGGTTTGCCCCGATGAACAGGCATGGAAGAAAATCATGTGGTTGGCCACACAGGCCCGCGAGGCGTATCCTTATTACCAGCATGAGGCCATCGGCTACAACTACCGCATGAGCAATATCTGCGCGGGCATCGGTCGCGGACAAATGACAGTGTTGGAAGACCACCTGAAGCACCATAAGCATGTGCAGGCGCTCTATGAAGAACTGCTGAAGGATGTGAAAGGTGTTCACGTTCACAGTCAGCCGCAAAATGGAGGTTACGACAGTAACTACTGGCTGTGCACGATTACCATCGACCCGGAGGTGAAGGTGAAGGGGCAGGAAAATGCCTACAAGACCATCGTGAAGGGTGCCGTGGGCGGTGCTGCGGGCGTGATCCACATGGCTTCGTCGGCGGTCACTGATTGCCAGCCCAACGAAAATGTGGAGGCCCTGCGGGTGCTGATGGACCAGGCGCAGATCGAGGCCCGCCCCGTGTGGAAGCCGATGCACAAACAGCCTTGCTACAAGGGTGTTCCGTGCTACCTGAATGGCGTCTCCGAGGCGCTCTTCAAAGTCGGCATGTGCCTCCCCGCCGGCCCGTATGTCAGTGATGAGGATGTGCTGTATATCGTCGAGACGATAAAATCGGCCATCGTTAAATGATTGCATCGCTGAAAGGGGTATGGGTCGCTCGCTCATGCCCCTTTTGGCAGGAAGGCTTGAAGGATGATTATCGACCAGCAAATACTTGATGACCTGTCCGCCCAGGCGAAGGCTTCGCCCCGCCTCCGGATGAACATGGACCTGCGGAATTCCCCTTCTGATGGCTCCCAGCGGATGCTCAACGCCATTGAGCCGGGCTTACCGCTACCCATTCATCGACATATGAAATTCTCCGAGACGGTGGTGTACCTGCGTGGTCACCTTCGCGAGGTGTTTTATAATGAGGCGTATGAGCCGCAGGTGCCGGAGGATATCCTTTCACTCTAATCAGCGTTCCTCATAGTTTTTTATTCGGGTCGGTATCTCGTTGAGGTGCCGACCCGAATAGTTTTCCGTAAAAAAATTACGACAATTCAAAAAGTATTTGTATATTTGTGGCAAATACTAATGTGCCACCTTATGCTTGCAAAGTTTTCCGTAAAAAAATTCCGAGGATTCAAGTATGCAATTGAGCTGGACCTCACAAGGCATAGCAACTTCAGCTTTAACCTGTATGCCATCAAGGATGATATCATTAAGAATGGTATTATCTATGGCCCTAATGGCTCCGGGAAAACGAATTTCAGTCTTGCCATATTTGACATCGTCAACCACTTGTCTCAGAAATGGAAAAAGGCGGATTATTATGCAAACTTCACCTATGCTGGCGACCCTAACTTGAAGGTGGAGTTTGACTATTTGTTTTGCTTCGACGGAAGAAAGGTAGAGTATAGCTATTCCAAGAATTATCAAGGAATCCTGACGGCCGAATCCATGTTTGTGGACGGCAGGCCGGTTTTCAAGCGTGCTGATGGGAAGTTCACTATCGACACGGATTCTTTCCCGATTGACAAGTCCATGCAGCGGAATCTGGCGGACAATGCCAATAATATCCCTATCGTGAATTTCCTGCTGATGTCCATCCCGCTGGCTCATGATCATTATCTGATAAAACTGCAGCAGTTCGTGAATGGGATGCTCTGGTTCCGCAATCTGGATGTGCGGGAGTTCATCGGCCTGGAGACGGGTGTCTCTATGATAGAGGAGTACATCATCAGGAATAAACTGATTGACGACTTCCGTCGTTTCCTGCTGAACGTCAGTGGGCAGGAATTTGAGTTTGCGTCGCCTAGGGCAGGGGAGAAGGTTCTGTTCTGCCAGATCGACAAGAAGCGGATTCCGTTCATGGCCATTATCTCTACGGGCACGAAGGCCCTCGAGTTGCTCTATTTCTGGATGCAGCGGATGGGGCAGGCTACGTTCGTGTTCATTGACGAGTTCGATGCCTTCTACCATTTCAAATTGGCCTTTGAAGTCTGTAAGATCTTGTTCAACAAGGACTGCCAGGTATTTACGTCTTCTCACAATACCTATCTGATGACCAATGACTTGTTGAGGCCGGATTGTAACTTCATTCTCAACGAGAATAAGATTAAGCCTTTGGTGGATTGTACGGATAAGGAACTCCGCTTTGGCCACAATATCGAAAAAATGTTCAGAGGGAACGCTTTCAAGGTATGATACTGTTTGTCTTTGAAGGAGCTGAGAGGGAGCCGAAGATCTTTAAGACGCTGGAACGTCTGTTCTTTGGTGCGGGGGAGAGGATTGTCTGCTCCTTCGGAAACAACATATATGAATTGTACCGTCAGTTAACGGAGTTAGACGGGGATGGCGATATCGTTTCTGTTCTTCGCGAGAACAATGCTCAATTGCCGGCAGGCATCAAATCGTCAGATTTCTCTGAAATCTACCTTTTCTTTGACTATGATTTCCAGAATACCAATCTGACGCTGGACCAGATGAACGAACGGTTGCAGGAGATGCTGGAAATGTTTGATGATGAAACCGACAATGGAAAACTGTACGTCAGCTATCCGATGGTGGAGTCCCTGTGTTATACCAAGCAATTGCCGGACGAGCATTTTGTGGAATATACGATTTCCCGGAAGGACTGTACGGAGCGGTCCTTTAAGGATTTGGCGAGAGAGTTCAGTTTTTATGGCAGCCTGAACTTCATAGAGTTGCCGGATTCCGGTCATCGTCTTCCGGGGAAGAAAGAGATTGCCGGAGTCCGGCAGAATTGGATTTGGCTGGTGCAGCAGCATACCTCGAAGGCAAACTTTATGTGTGAAGGGGTGCCGCGTATGCCTGCAGATAAAGAGACCGTTTCGCAGGAAAGAATATTTGATGCTCAGTGTGGGATGTATCTGTGTGATGGGGAGAGAATTGCAATCCTGAATGGTTTTCCGCTGTTCTTATTTGACTATTTCAGAATCGGTTTTTGGCAATGACATGGTGTTCGAGTTCTCAGAACAGAAAGAAAACAAAGAGTAATAAGCCTATGGAATTCAATGATGTACTGAATTTCCGCTACTCCTGTCGCGCGTTTGCGGCGCAGGGCGTGGAGCAGGAGAAGGTGGATCGGATCCTGGAGGCCGGGCGGATGGCGCCGACGGCGGTGAACAAGCAGCCGGTGCATATCTGGGCAGTCTCTCGTCCGGAGACTCTGGAGGCCATCAAGGGTGTGACGCGGTCCAACTATGGCGCGCCGCTGCTGTTGGTCGTGGGCTGTCGGCCCGCGGAGGCGTGGGTGAGGCGCTACGATGGCAAGAACGGCGCCGAGGTGGACGCCGCCATCGTCGCCACGTATCTGATGCTGGCAGCTGAGAACGAGGGCCTGGCCACCCTCTGGGTCGGCTCTTTCGACCCAGCCCTGCTGCGGGACATCCTCCCGGGCACCGATGGCTATGAGCTGGTGGCGATGATCAATGTGGGCTATCCCGCACCGGACAGCAAGCCATCGGCCATGCACGCTGCGCGGAAGCCGGTGGAGGAGTTGGTCACGTGGGTGGAGTAGGGAATGACCCAGGATGAAAGATAGCTGGAAAGGTACATTGAGGTGAAGGACTTCATCGAGTCAAATCAACGCAATCCCTCCCGCTACAACCCCGAAGAACGTTTCAAGTACTGCAACTGGCTCAAGCATAACAAAAAGTTGTTGAATGCAGGTGAGTTGTCAGATTATGTGCTTGCCGGCCTCAAGTTCAAGAACTGCCACGGGAAGGCGAATTGATGTCCTGCAAACGCAGATGCATATATGATGCGCTGGGCTTGCTGATTGCAGCCAAGTCGATCATCCGCTTCGGCGATTCGCAAACCAACAAGTCGGAGTATGTTCTTGCCGGGACACTGTTGAGTGTTTATGGTTTATGATTAAACTTTTATTGGTAAATTTTCGCGTCAATGGTTTAATATTAAGCCGTTATGGCGGATATTCGCGTACAGACTCTCGTGGACCTGATCCACGAATATCACCGGGGTTATGACCAGGAAGGGTTTATCGAATAGGGGATACGGATTTCCGCTGAAAATGACTAAATTTGCAAATTATAAGAACGATATCAATCAATAGTCGACTATATGAGTGTATTCAAAGACAAGACGCTGCTGATCACCGGTGGTACCGGCAGCTTTGGCAATGCGGTGCTCAACCGCTTCCTGCGTACGGATATCGGTGAGATCCGGATTTTCAGCCGCGATGAGAAGAAGCAGGACGATATGCGCCACGACTTCCAGGCCCGGATGCCGGAGGTGGCGGGCAAGATCAAATTTTATATCGGCGATGTGCGCAACAAGAGCACGCTGAAATATGCGATGAAGGGTGTGGACTATGTGTTCCACGCTGCTGCGCTCAAACAGGTGCCTTCGTGTGAGTTCTTCCCGATGGAGGCCGTCAAGACCAACGTCATCGGTACGGACAATACCCTGGATGCGGCCATCGACGCCGGCGTGAAATGCGTGATCTGCCTCTCGACCGACAAGGCGGCGTACCCCATCAATGCGATGGGCATTACCAAGGCCATCGAGGAGAAGGTGGCGATTGCCAAGAGCCGCTATAGCGGGCAGACGAAGATCTGCTGCACGCGTTACGGCAATGTGATGTGCTCGCGCGGCAGCGTGATTCCGCTCTGGATCGACCAGATCCGCAAGGGAAATCCCATCACGCTGACGGAGCCGAAGATGACGCGCTTCATCATGAGCCTGGAAGAGGCTGTGGACCTCGTGCTCTTTGCTTTCGAGAACGGCGAGAACGGGGACATCCTCGTGCAGAAGGCTCCTGCCTGCACGATCGGCACGCAGGCCGAGGCGGTGTGCGAGCTCTTCGGCGGCAGGAAGGAAGACATCAAGGTCATCGGCATCCGCCACGGCGAGAAGATGTACGAAACGCTGCTCACCAAAGAGGAGGCTGCCAAGGCCGTGGATATGGGCGACTTCTACCGCGTGCCGGCCGACAACCGCGACCTGAACTACGACAAGTATTTCAAAGAAGGCGATGCCAAGCGGGCGACCATCGAGGAGTTCAACTCCGACAACACCCGCAGGCTGAATCTGGAAGAGACCAAGGCCAAGATCGCCTCGCTGGAGTATATCCAGAACGAACTCAACGGGATTCCCAACATCGTGAAGTAATGAGGATCCTCGTGACTGGCGCAAAGGGGTTCGTGGGCAAGAACCTGTGCGCACAATTGAAGAACATCCGCGACGGAAAGGCACGGAACTACGGAGTCGCAGTCGAAGAAATCTTCGAATACGACCTGGATTCCACGCCGGAGCAACTGGATGCCTGGTGCCGGGACTGCGACTTCGTGTTCAACCTCGCCGGGGTGAACCGTCCGCAGAACCAGGATGAGTTTATGAAGGGGAATTTCGGCTTTGCCTCCACGCTGCTGGCTACCCTGCAAAAGCATGGGAATACCTGCCCGGTGATGCTCTCCAGCAGCCAGCAGGCCAGCCTCACCGGCCGCTTCGGCAATTCCGAGTACGGCCGCAGCAAGAAGGCAGGGGAGGACCTGTTCCTCCGCTACGGCGAGGATACCGGCGCCCGCGTGCTGGTGTATCGCTTCCCGAACCTTTTCGGGAAATGGTGCCGCCCGAACTACAATTCTGCCGTCGCGACTTTCTGCAACGCGGTGGCGAACGACCTGCCCTACACGGTGAACGATCCGTCTGTGGAACTGGAGCTGCTCTATATCGACGACCTGGTGGACGAGATGATTGCCTGCCTGCGCGGCGAGGAGCATCGCTGCGAGTTCGACGGGCTGGGCGTCTTCCCGATGAAAGATGGCCGCTATTGCTATGTACCGGCGACGCACAAGGCCACGTTGGGCGACATCGTGGACCTGCTCAACCAGTTTGCGGAGCAGCCCCGGACGCTTCTGATCCCGGAGATTCCTTCTGGCAGCTTTGCCAAGAAGCTCTATAGCACCTACCTCAGCTATCTCCCCAAAGAGAAGGTAGCCTTCCCGCTGAAGATGAATGTGGACAACCGCGGCAGTTTCACGGAACTTGTGCATACGTTGAACGTCGGCCAGGTGTCCATCAACATCTCCAAGCCGGGCATCACCAAAGGCCAGCACTGGCACAACACCAAGTGGGAGTTCTTCATCGTCGTCGCCGGCCATGGCCTGATCCAGGAACGCAAGCTCGGTACCGACGAAGTGATCGAATTCGAGGTCTCGGGCGACAATATCCAGGCTGTGCACATGCTGCCGGGTTACACGCATAATATCATCAATCTCTCGCAGACCGAGAACCTCGTCACGGTGATGTATTGCAATGAGATTTTCGACCCTAATAAACCGGATACCTATTTTGAACCAGTTAAATAGAATATGGCACAATTCAAGAATAACGGAAGGCTGAAGCTTCTGATCATCGTGGGCACGCGGCCGGAAATCATCCGCCTGGCGGCCGTGATCAACAAATGCCGGCAGTATTTCGACTGCATGCTGGCACACACAGGGCAGAATTATGACTACAACCTGAACGGCGTTTTCTTCAAGGACCTGAAACTCGCCGATCCGGATGTCTATATGGACGCCGTAGGGGAAGACCTCGGCGCTACGATGGGCAACATCATCGACAAGAGTTACAAACTGATGGTACAAGTGAAGCCGGATGCCGTGCTGGTACTGGGCGATACTAATTCGTGCCTGAGCGTCATCGGGGCGAAGCGCCTCCATATCCCCATTTTCCACATGGAAGCCGGCAACCGCTGCAAGGACGAGTGCCTGCCCGAAGAAACGAACCGCCGCATCGTGGACATCATTTCCGATGTGAATATGGCGTACTCCGAGCACGCCCGTCGCTATCTGGCCGACTGCGGTCTGCCGAAAGAGCGCACCTACGTGACCGGATCGCCGATGGCTGAGGTACTGCACCAGAATCTCGCCGAGATTGAGGCCTCGGACATCCATGCCCGCCTGGGCCTCGAGAAGGGCCGCTATATTTTACTGTCCGCACACCGGGAAGAGAATATCGATACCGAGAAGAATTTCCTGTCGCTCTTCAACGCCATCAATGCCATGGCCGAGAAGTACGACATGCCGATTCTGTATTCGTGTCATCCCCGTTCTCGCAAGCGTCTCGAAGCCAGCGGCTTTGTGCTGGACCGCCGCGTTATTCAGCACGAGCCTCTCGGCTTCCACGATTACAATTGCCTGCAGATGAACGCCTTCGCTGTAGTGTCTGACTCCGGCACCCTGCCCGAAGAATCGTCGTTCTTCACATCGGTCGGCCATCCGTTCCCCGCCATCTGCATCCGCACTTCGACCGAGCGCCCCGAGGCCCTCGACAAGGCCTGCTTCTTCATTGCCGGCATCGACTCTGGCAGCCTTCTGCAGGCCGTTGACACCGCCGTTGCCATGAACTCCGCCGGCGACCACGGCACCCCCGTCCCCGACTATGTGGACGAGAACGTCTCGACGAAGGTTGTCAAGATCATCCAGAGCTACACGGGGATTGTCAATAAGATGGTTTGGCGGAAATTCTGAGGATTGGGCTTCGCATGGTGTAGCGCCTGGATAGATATCTTGGCTCAGGCTCTTGTATCGATGCCTGAGTTGACCACAGAATGCGTTTCAGACCCCCTCCGCACATTCTGTGTCCAAGAAATACTACATAATGGCGAAATAGTGGCCACAGAATGCGTTTCACAGCCTCTAGACGCATTCTATGGCCACACTGCTACCACATCCACGTATCGCCCCTTCTTCCAATCCGGTAGTTCTTTTGTTAATACTTGATCTTGAAGTAGTCCAGCAGCGCTTTGTACTGGTCCTGGGCGGTACGGCATGTGTCAGAGAGGTAGCCGTTACTATGGCCCCATTCGCGAAGGCCGCGGTAGTAGAAGAGTTTGAGTTCTTCGGTGATGATGAAGGGGACGATGCGGCCGGCTAGGCATTCCTTGAACATCACAAGGCGGCCTACGCGGCCGTTGCCATCTTGGAAGGGATGGATGCGCTCGAACTGGCAGTGGAGGTCGAGGATATCTTCCAGAGATTTCTGTTTCTTGGCGTTATAGGTCTTGAGCAGGGCTGCCATTCTTGCATGGACTTGTTCTGGCGGGCAGGTTTCGTTGCCTCCGACTTCGTTGGGCAGTCGTTTGTAGTCGCCCACGTTGAACCAGTCCTTTCGGCTGTCTGATGTGCCGGTCTTCAGTCGTCTGTGGAGTTCTTTGATCAGTGATTCCGATAGCCGGTCCTCGGCATGGTCAATGATGTGGTCGATACAGCGGAAGTGGTTGGTGGTTTCCAAGATGTCATCCACATTGATGCTGTCTTCTGAGATGCCAATCGTGTTGGTCTCGAAGATATACCGGGTCTGCTCGTGGGTGAGCCTGCTGCCCTCGATGTGGTTGGAGTTGTAGGTCAGGTCAATCTGGGTGCGATGGTAGATGCCGCCGCTGATTTTGCTCTCTTTTTCTTCTCTGAGTCGTTTGAGAAGAGGGGAGGGGTTCTTTTTGCCTCCGCTGCGGGCTGGCAGTTCGGCATCTGCTGGCAGGCTCCAGGTCTTACCGGTTAGAAACGCCCCGGGAATCTTCCCGGCAGCGCACCAGTTGCGCACCGTTCGCTCCGGCAAACCGTGTCTTGCGGCGAATTTACGGACTGATAGATACACCATCGCTATAGTTGTTATTGGCAAGAATTATTCTCCCTGCCACCACAAATATACTTATTTTTGCCGTTATCGGCAAGTTTTCTTATTGATTCCGATGGCGTAGTCACTTTGTGCGAATGCCCATTATCGACCCCCTGCGCTTGTTCTGCGACATCTATGAAACAAACCAACGATATGATTATTGACCAACTAATACTAGATTCCTTAACCGCCCAGGCCAAAGCTTCGCCCCGCCTCCGGATGAACCTCGATCTTCGGAACAGTCCTGAGGACCAGTCGCAACGCATGCTGAATGCCATTGAACCAGGAACGGTGATGCCCATCCATCGGCACAAGAAGTCGAGTGAAACGGTGTTATGCATTCGTGGCCACTTTGAGGAGTATTTCTACGATGAGCAGGGCAACCTCACGGATACCATTGATATGCGTCCGGGCGGCTTGATGCTCAATATTCCCATCGGTCAATAGCGCAGCTTGAAATCTTTGGAGAGTGGAACGGTGCTCTTTGAATGCAAGGACGGAAAGTATGAGCCGCTGCGGGAAGAGGATACACGGTAGAAACGATGAAAAGACAGGTCCTGCTCGGTATCCCCGAGGAGGATACGTTCTTCAATTTCACCCGCCCGGAAAAGAGTCATGGCCCGATCGACCATTATCCCATTTTGCTGGAGGTTCGGAATGATGATAATTTGGCGATTGTAAGATTTATTCTTACATTTGCCTGAACTAAAAGAATACGAATATGGCAAGAACGGTTACTGTGACTCTTGGACCTCATTATGAGGAGTTTATTCAGGCTAATATTGCGGGAGGACGCTATAACAATGTCAGCGAAGTGGTCCGCGCGGGCCTTCGGCGTTTAGAAGAGGATGAGGCCAGACTGGCAGCCGTACGTGCTGCATTGATTGAAGGGGAAGAAAGTGGGGTGGTTGAGGGCTTTGATCCCGAGGTGTTTTTGAGAGGGCTGAACGATGACTATGAAACCGGTTTATAAACTCTCTAAACGTGCTGAGAAGGATTTGGTCGGGATTTGGCATTATACGCTAGATGCTTGGTCGCAAGAACAAGCAAATAAGTATCTGCAAGGCCTTCTCCACGCCTGCGAAGAGATAGCAAAAGCTCCTGCGTTCATGGGCCGATCCTATGAGCATGTGCGTTTGGGATATCGTAAATATGCTTGGGGCAAGCATGTGATTTTTTATCAGATTTTGAGTAATGGCGACGTGCTGATCAGCCGAATCCTTCATGAAATGGTGGATTACGATAGGCATTTATAAACTTACTATATGGAATTCAATACCGTTTTGCAAAGACGATACTCCTGCCGTGCGTTTGCGGCGCAAGCTGTTGAGCAGGAGAAAGTAGAGCGGATCCTGGAGGCTGGTCGAATCGCGCCTACGGCCGTCAACAAGCAGCCTGTTCATGTTTGGGCAGTTTCTGAGCCGGGTACGCTAGAGGCGATAAAGGGCGTTACCCGATCCAATTATGGAGCTCCGTTGATTCTGGTGGTCGGTTGCCGGCCGGCAGATGCTTGGGTACGTCGCTACGACGGGAAGAATGGGGCTGAGGTTGATGCCGCTATTGTGGCTACGCACCTGATGTTGGCTGCTGAAAATGAGGGTCTCTCTACACTTTGGGTTGGTTCCTTTGATCCGGCGCTGCTGAAAACGATCCTGCCTGACGCCGATGCCTACGAACTTGTCGCTATGATCAATGTGGGTTACCCTTCGGCCGATAGTACGCCATCTCCGATGCATGGAAGCCGGATCTCTATGGAGGCATTCGTGACTAAACTTGTGTAACTGAAAAACGACATTAATCTCATCATCGCTCATGATTTACGATCACATCAAAAACATCGGCCTGTACAAGGGCCTGACGCCATCGCTCGACTTGGCGTTGGATTATATTGAAAACGTTACGCCCGAAGTTGAGGTCGGGTCGCATCCGCTGGATCTTGGCGTCAAGGCCGTTGTAAGTGCGTATGACACAAGTCTGGTGAACCCTAAGGGCTATGAGGCTCATCGGCGGTATATCGACATTCAGCTTTGTGTTGTCGGCACGGAACTGATCCGTTGCAAGCCGCTGCCGCAGGTAAAAGAGACGATCCCGTATGACGAGGCCAAGGACGCTGCCCGCTACGCTGATTGCCCGGGCGCTGATATGGTCATCGGAGAGGGCTACTTTCTGGTGGTCTTTCCGGATGATGCACACGAGCCTGGTTTGGCGCCCGATGGCGTTTGTGCTCCGGTGAAGAAAGTGGTGATGAAAGTACCGGTGAAGTAGGTTATGCGCATTGCCGAATTGACAGCCCTTTCGGATGCCCAGGTTTTGGACATCTTGGCTCTGATGCGTGAGCTGGATCCCGAAATCGCGGTGACTTCATCTATGTTGCAGCGCGCTGTTGAGGCGGCAGGGACGCGCTTTTTTGCAGTGTTGGAGGATTTTGGTCGTATCGTGGGGTGCGCTTCTCTCTGTGTATTCGATTCTCCAACGGGCCGGAAGGCGAGTGTCGAGGACGTTGTGGTCTCGTCGTCATGCAGGGGGCAGGGGATTGGCCGGCAATTGGTCGAGGCGATCCTCGATTTCGCACGGCGTGAATTGGCTCCGGTCGAGATTCACCTGACCTCACGGCCGCACCGCGTCGCAGCGAATGAATTGTACCGGTCGCTGGGTTTCCAGCAAAAGGAAACGAATGTTTATCGGCTGAGTATCAGCGGCTAATTCAGGCAGCTCCCCATGCAATACTCCGTATCCCCGAACAACATCCAACTCAAATCCTCGTTCGAAGTCAAGAAGAAAGACTTTGCACGGGAGTTGGCTGCCATACGGGCCTTGTATCCGGAGTGTCAGGTATGGAAAAGATCGTTCAAGTCGCTCTCTCGGGAGTGGGCGGCGCACAATGCGTTCCATGCGCTTGGTATTTTCGGCAAGCGTACAGCCGACACCGACCTGAACTGGCCGCAGAAATGGTATTTCCGCTTGGGCTACGCCATCGCCGGCGCGTTGGTCTGGCCGTTCATTAAGTAGGGCAGTGCTGCTAACCCGCGAGCCTGATGGATTTGTGCTCTAGTGGACCAGATCTTCATTCTATCCGGCTCGCACCTGTTTTAGACGCTGGTGAGCCGGGCGATCATGTCCGCGAGAGCCTTCTTCCGCCATTCTATCCGGCTCGCACCTGTTTTAGACGCCGTCGAGCCGGGCGAGCCCGTTCGGGACAGCCTTCAGCCGTTATTCCCGCCGGCTCGCACGCGCCGTAGAGTATCCCGAGCCGGATGACTCCGTCTATGAGTGCCTTCAAAGGCCATTCCCGCCGGCTCGTGCCAGCTACATGGTCGTTCTGTGAGCCGGGCGGGGCCATGCACTGTTGCTGCTGGAGTGGGGTTTAGTGGGCTCGCGGAATAGGGTGGGGCCGAAGGAGGGAGCTGTGGTTTTCGCCTGTCAGGCTCTCGCTCCTGGGTGGCGTCGCGATGAACTGACTGCCATCGATCACGTCCAGTCCGCGCTCCGCCTTCCTTGGCGGTCTTTACCCAGCCCGCCAAGGCTGTGTTTCCTGCCCTGCCCGATGCTTTTGTATGGTCGCTACTGTTTGGCTCTTTGCTCGTCGGGACAGTTCAATACAAAAACAACCAATGGCGTAGCGGCTGTGCCGCTAAAGGTTGTACGGCGGTGCGGGTGGAGGATCCTGCCAACACATGTACGCAGACATTTGCCGCGACAGGATCGAGCAGCCCGCCACAATCCTGTCGCGACGCTATTTGGCGCAGAAAGGGCTTTTTGCCTGCCGCGACATGATTCTAGAGGGCTGATGAATCCTGTCGCGGCAAAAGTAGCCGGCAAAAGTAGCCGGCATAATTACCTGGCAAAGAGTTTCCGGCAATAGTACCTGGCGGAGGACCCGGCAGTAATGTCCGCAGTACTTGTCCAAAATGCCCGGCCAAGCAGGAGCGTTTTTTGTATCTTTGCGGCCACGAAATATAAAACGATTTTACTATGAAAAAACTATTTGTTGTTTCTTGGGCGCTGGTTGCGCTGTTCGTGGCGGCTTGTTCGAATGCGCCGGATATCGATGATTTGAAAGAGAATTCTGCTCCGCTGGTGGAGCAACTGGTGACGGAAGACAATACCGAGGCTTTGTCGTATCGGCTGGACCGTTATATCCTGGACGGCCATCCTGACAAACTGACTTATACCGGCACGGTCAAGGTGACGGCTTTCACCAAGGAGACGGATGCGGAAGGGAATGTGAAAGTGGACAGCACGAAAATGTATCGCGATGTCGAGATCAAGTTCCGGGGTACCGACTACGACAAGTATACGGTGAATATGTACGAAAGCAACTAGTCTCGTGCAAGCCCACACATGCGCGCAGACCGCGCCGCGGCTTCATCAAACAAAAACAGGCAGAAATTCATCCTGCCTGTTTTTTGTTTTATTTTCCGAACACCGCTTCGTAATCCTTGCGGAACTTTTCGATGCCTTGGTCAGTCAGCGGATGCTTGGTCATCTGCTCGATGACTTTGTAGGGGACGGTGGCAATGTCGGCGCCGGCGAGGGCGCATTCGGTGACGTGCATGGGATGGCGGATGCTGGCCGCGATGATCTCGGTGGAGATGCCGTGGGCATGGAAGATCTCGGCGACTTCGGAGATGAGGTCGGTGCCGCGGACGCTGATGTCATCGAGACGGCCGACGAACGGGCTGACAAAGGCTGCACCGGAACGGGCGGCGAGCAAAGCCTGGTTGGCCGTGAAGATGAGCGTCATATTGACTTTGATGCCTTCGGCGGCCAGGGTGTGACACGCCTTGAGTCCTTCCACGGTCATCGGAATCTTGACGACCATATTCTTGTGGATCTTGGCGATCTCGCGCCCTTCGCGGATCATGCCTTCGGCGTCGGTTGTGGTCGCCTTGACTTCGCCGCTGATCGGGCCGTCGACGATGGAGGCGATCTCGGCTACGACTTGCTTGAAATCGCGTCCTTCTTTGGCGATGAGGGAAGGATTGGTGGTGACTCCGCAAATGACGCCCATGTCATTGGCTTTACGGATGTCGTCCACATTGGCAGTGTCTAAGAAGAATTTCATGGTTTCCGGTTTTTCTGTTTTCGCAAAGATACAACAAAAAAATGCTATCTTTGCAAGATATAGACGACTGTTGTTGCGTATCAATGAAAAAGATTCTGATCGTTGGCGATTTGTTTCCTGTCCCTTCCAATTTCGACAGGTTCTCGGCTGGTGATACGGATTCTTTGTATGGCGAAAAGATTTGTTCCCTTTTTCAATCGGCGGATTACAGGATCTGTAACCTGGAAGGCGCTTTGACTGATAGGCCGGGTAAATGCGACAAGACAGGACCGGTCGTCTTTGCGCCGACTTCTGTCCTCCGGGGCATCCAAGGACTCGGGATTGACTGTTGTGCGTTGGCCAACAACCATATTACCGACGCGGGTCCTGTTGGTGTCGTTGATACGATGCAAGCCTTGGAAAGGGCTGGTATTCAGCACGTCGGGGCGGGCCGGAGTGAAGAGGAGATAAGCCATTTCCTCTTTTTCGCGCTGGGAGAGAAGAAGATCTGTTTGTACAACGTGGCGGAGACCATGTACAACTCGCCGGGCAAGCGTCTTGCCGGAGCCTTTTTGTATGACGAGTATGTGGTCTGCAAAGAGCTGGAATCGTTGAAGCCGCAGTGCGATTACCTGATTGTGATCTACCATGGCGGTGCCGAACGGTTTCGTTATCCTTCTCCCCAGACCCGCAAGAGATTCCACCGGATGGTGGATGCTGGTGCGAACATGATTCTTTCCCAGCACACGCATTGCGTCGGGTGCGAAGAGTATTATAAGGGCGCTTACCTCCTGTATGGGCAGGGCAATTTCTTGTTCCGCTCTTTCAACAACGAGTTTACGGATTCCGGTCTGATCGTGGAACTCGCATTGGAGGGAGACTCCTTTGCGGTGCACAAACATCTGGTAAAGGCTGTGGATGATACGGTACGCTATGATGACGAACAGGATTTTTCGGCCTTTGATGAGCGTTCTTCCAAAGTAACGGATGAGGCATTTCTGGACGCACAATTCAATGCGTACTGCCTGTCCGAACTTCCTGTCTATCTGCGTGCCTATAAAGGGAAAATCGTGGGACTCAGGGTTCTCCGGCGGTTCTTCCCGTCTTTGTACAAGCGAATCTATATGAAACGCTATGAACGGAACCAACTCCTGTTTGCATTGCATTCACTCCGTTCCGAGCAGAACAGGGAAGTGGCGATCCGGGGTTTGGAGGAGTATCTGAAGGGTTTTAAAAAGTAGATTATGAACGATTTTGCCTTGTCTCTCCTGTTGCTGGGAGCGCTTTCGTCTGGGAACCAGTTGCCTTTTTGGATGACGAACAATCAGTTCGGACTGATGCCGCAGTACAATGGGGGTCTGGCTTTGGTGCAGGCTGGGACTCAGTATGATACTTCCAAGGACTTTCAGTGGAAGTGGGGGGTGTCTTTGGCTGGGAATGGGCAGAGATGCTCGGAGGGGACGGCGGATTTCAATTTGATGGTGGATGAGTTGTATGGGAGTGCGCGGTGGAAGGTGTTTACGCTGGATGTGGGGATGAAACGCGTGGATACGGAGTTCTGGGGAGCGGGGTTGCGGACGCTTGGGTCGATGTCCTCGACGGGTGGTCATGTGGCTTGGAGCGGGAATGCCCGGACGATGCCGGGTTATCTGATTACACTCGATCCAGTTCCCGTGCCACTGACTTGGAAAGTGCTCTGGATCCGGGGTGCTTTTGGCGACTATAAGACGCTGGACAACCGCTATGTGCAGGGGGCGCTGGTGCATCGCACGCAGCTCTTTTTCCTGTTCAAGCTCTCGAAACGGCTGGACTTCCAGTTGGGCCTTGACCATGTGGCGCTCTGGGGTGGGACAAGCCCGAAGGACGGGAAGATGCCCATCACATTCGACAACTATTTCCGGGTGATCACGGGACGCCACGCTTCGGCGGCCGGCACACACAGTGACCAGGTCAATGTAATCGGTGACCAGCGGGGTGGGGCATTGTACAGGCTCGATTATCGCGGCGATACATGGAAGCTGCGGATGCAGCATGATGTGCCGTACGATGATGGCTCTGGCATGGCCGGCATTCAGAACTTCCCCGATGGCGTCAATACGATTTGGTTCGGCTTCGACGACAAAGACCGCTGGGTGTCGGACATCCTGTTTGAATACCAGTACACGATGAAACAGTCGGGCACTTATCACGATCGGAAGTTGACACCGGAAGAGCAAGCCCAACGCGAACCGTCCGATTCTTGGAACTATTACAACAAAGTCTATGGCGGCGTGGACAATTATTTCAACAATGGAGGCTATCGCTCCGGCTGGACTTATTTCGGCCGGACTGTTGGCGATCCGCTGATTGTCCCCAGAGGTACGCATGCCGGTACCTGGAATCCGAAAGAAATCGTCCTGGGTGTGGAGAACAATCGTCTCAAAGCCCATCACGTGAGCGTCGCCGGTAAACTGTTCCGGAAGATGCCGTACAAACTAATGCTGACTTATAGCCAGAATTACGGCACGTATTCAGCGCAATATACTGGTGAGTCGCAGATTCACAAGAAATGGGGCACGGTGAAAGAAACCCCGCTCCGGCAAGTGTACGGTGCCTTCGTCGGTGAGATTCCTTTCGCTGCTTTTTCTCGTTTGGGCAGCGCGACAGTTTCATCTACCCTGCGTCAATTCACCCTGACCTATGGCCTCTATGCCGACCGGGGGCAATTGCTTCCTGACGCTTTTGGCGCTTCGTTGGGCCTGCGGTGGGATTTGCGCTAGCTTTTTGCAGGAAAATTATGGTGTCCGGACTGGTTTGTCCGGACTTTTTTTGTACCTTTGTCAAGATATTGCCGTCCCTGTGTCGGGACGTGTAGAATCGGTCGGTTCACGGACACCGCCTATGGATGTAGGCAGGACCGAAGTGCGGGAGAGGAAAAACCTGCCGGACCGTGGCTGCTGCGTTGGCTTCCGCTGGCGTAGGAGTGAATTTATTGTCTTTATGAGTGTATGATCAAGAAAATTGTCAGATTCTTTCGCAAGAGAAGCGAAATGAGGAAGTGGAAGTTCCGTATTACGAAGAACTTCAAGGATTTGGAACATCGCAGGAAACTGTCCCCCGCGCAGAAAAAAGAGGTGCAGGACTTCTATAAGGATATGATTGGCAAGAAGGTTCCGTTGTATTGCCATGAGTTCTTTTATTCCCGTACCGGCGTGTTTACCAAGGAATATGTTCCGAACAACCTGTACCACTGCGAATTGATCCCGAAAGCGAATCGTTTCCGTTTTCTGGATGCCTATAGGGATAAGAACATGCTGGATTTCCTGCTTCCGGGAGAGAATGTGGTCCATTCCATTCTGAAGAACATGAATGGGTACTATTATTTCGAGGGGAAACCGGTAACGGAAGAGGAAGCGATTTCGCTGTGCCGGAATCTCGAGCCGGTCATCATCAAACCTTCCCGGAATTCCGAAGGCCATGGCATCCAGCTCTTTTCTGTCAAGGACGGTATCACGAGCCTCGGCGGGAAGACGGTCAAACAGCTGTTTGCCGACTATAAGAATAAAGATTTCCTGATCCAGGAAGTGGTCCGGCAGCATCCGGATATGGCGGCCCTGAATCCTACTTCGGTCAATACGATCCGGATTCTCTCGTACCGTTCCGGCATGGAGATCCTGATTGTATATTCGGTGGTTCGGATCGGGCACAAGGGGGCTGTCGTGGACAACCAGATGGCCGGCGGCATCAGTACTGCCATCACGAAAGATGGAAAACTCGACAAGGTCGCCTTCAGCGGATTCAGCAAGGATGACATCGTCAAGACGGATACGGGCGTCGTGCTGGAGGGATATCAGTTGCCGTCGTACGACAAGGCGATCGAGATGGTCAAGCGGATGCACATGAAACTGCCGTTCTTCAATATCGTCGGCTGGGACGTTGCCATTCAAGAAGACGGAGAGCCTATCCTGATCGAGTTCAATACCAACCCCGGGTTAAGCCAGTCTGCTTTCAAATCGGGGATGGGGGAATATACGGAACGGATTATCCGGGAATTGTGGCCACGGCCGAACTCCCGGTTCATGGACTGAACAAAGCGTGGATTCAAAGATCCGGATCATTGAAAAGCCTGAGACGGTTTCCTGGGATGCCATCCGGCGTTGCCTGATTGAAGCCCATGCCCCCAATCGTGCCCGGAAAATCAAGATGTCGCATTACCGGTGGCCGGCTGAGAGAATACGGGAATCGCTGGGTGAACGGGGTGTGATGCTGGTTGCGATGGACGGGGATCAAGTGGTCGGTACAGCCGCCCTTGCCGAGCGGGAGCATCCGGTGTGGTACGCAGGAGGACGTTATGCCTATCTGTGTTTTGACGGCGTGATTCCGGGTTATACGGGACAAGGCATTTTCAGCAACCTGGATGAACGGAGGGAAGCGCTGGCCCAGGAAATGGGCTATCGGGTCCTTGTCTTTGATACCCACGTCCGGAATAAATCTCGCCAGGAAATGGCGATTGACAGGGGGTATCGGCGGGTCCGGATTTTCCGGGCCAAAAGTGGGGACCATAACTGTGTGGTCCTGGTGAAATGGCTGGACGGCTGTCCCTATTCACGCCTGTATTGCCGGTGGAAGCTGCTGCGCAGCCGGATCAAGACCCTGTTGAAAAGTATGTTCTTGCGCGGATGAAACAGCGAGTCGTCGTCATAGGTCATGGTTATACTTCCCGTCTGGGATTGACCCGGTCGCTGGGCAAGGCTGGCTATGCGGTGGATGTGATTGTGGTGATGGTTGAGCACCGGAAGGGGAAGATCGACAGGACTCCGCCGGTCGACAGCTATAGCCGTTATGCGAGCCGTGTCTTGTACTGCGAACAGGATGAGAAGCAACTGCTGGAACTGTTGCTGGTTCAGTGTGTGGAACCGGGCCCGAAAGCGGTCCTTATCCCGGACAGCGATTTCTCGGCAGCGGTCATCGATACGAATCAGGAAAAGCTGGCGCCCTATTTCCTGTTTCCCCATATCCGCCATACGCCGGGCGCGGTGGTGGCCTGGATGAATAAGAAGCGCCAGAAAGAGACGGCGCGGAAGGTGGGACTGCCTGTCGCCCAGGGCATTGTCATTGAAGTTGTTGATGGAACGTATGAGCTTCCGGCTGAAGTGCCGTATCCCTGTTTTCCGAAACCTCTGCTGTCTTTGGTAGGGGCGAAGACGGGCATGGGGCGCTGCGACACGGAAAAAGAGTTGCGCGCCGCGATAGCGGCGATGGCTGAACGGTCTGCTACGGTTTCCGTGCTGGTGGAGGAGTGCCTTCCCAATCAGCAGGAATTTGCGCTGGTGGGCGTTTCCGACGGAACGGTGGTTCATATCCCCGGTATCCTGCGCATTGACGCGCTGGCTGGAGGCGGGCATTTCGGTGTGGCCAAACAGGGCGCGATCTTGCCGGTCGCGGGTTATGAGATCTGGGTGGAACGGTTCAAGGCATTCGTGCGGGAGACAGGATTTGTAGGGCTGTTCGACATCGATTTCTTCCAGAGTGGCGACCAGTTTGTTTTTTGCGAAATGAATTTCCGCTACGGAGGTTCGGGCTATGCCTATACGGCAGCTGGCGTCAATCTGCCGCAACAGTTCGTGACGTTGATGCAGGGCGCTCCGCTCGATGATACGCAATTCATAGAATCTCCTTCTACGTATATCAACGAACGTATGTGCGTGGAAGACTGGTATAAAGGCTATATGACCACCCGGGCGTTCAAGGCTCTCCGCAAAAGCGGCGACATCCGTTTCATGGCTGACGCGGAGGATCCGCTCCCGGGACGGATGTTTGATAAGTTGGTCCTCCGGAAGGGGGTCCGGCGCCTGGTAAAACGTTGCATCGGTAAGTGAGGATGGAATCCGATTCCCTGGAACTGTTACACAAGGTTCAATTGGACATGCTGGTCAAGTTCGACCGGATCTGTGCGGAGCATGGGCTTGCCTATTTTCTGGATAGCGGGACGGCCTTGGGCGCTGTCCGGCACGGGGGCTTCATTCCCTGGGATGACGACGTGGATGTGGCGATGCCCCGTGCGGATTATGAGAAGTTGCTGGAGATTGGTGCGCGCGGTCTGCCGGATCAACTTTTCCTGCAGACGTATGAGACCGATCCGGCCTATATGATGCCTTTTGCGAAGATCCGGCTGGGGAACACTTTTTTCCCGGAGCCGGTAAAGGCGTATGAGAAGCTGAAGTATCGCGGTATTTATATCGATGTTTTTCCTTTTGACCGGATTCCTGCCGATGCGGCGGAAGCCCGGCGCGCAATCCGGAAGTCCCGGCGCTTGTATTTTGTGTCCGTGTTCAGCCGGCGTGCCTATCCGGGGAAGAAGATTCCGCAGAAGATCGTCTCGTTTGTTTTGCACCAGCTGCCGGACGGGTTTGTCCGCAAGCTGCACAAGCGCTATGAAAGATACTGTACCCAGTTTCGGGAAACGGATGCTCCTTGGATGACCTGTTTCTGCTGGCGGATGTCGCAGCGCAGTGAGTATCTTTTCAAAGAGTCCGAACTACTGCCGACACGAGAAGTGCTTTTTGAAGGGAAGCCTCTGCGGATCATGGCCGATCCGCATGCATACCTGACGAAGATGTACGGAGACTATAGGACATTGCCTCCGGAGGATAAACGAAAATCGCATTTGAACGGTACTTTCCAATTGTGAGTTGTGACTGAAGGATGTTTGAGTCGCTGTTCGTATATACGCTGCTTTTCCTGGTCATGTATGCCTGTGGGAAAACCGTTGCGCGCCGAGAGTTCCGGTATGCCGCGGGGAGTGGAGTGTATGAGGAGCGGGGGCGATTCTTCTCGCGCGAGATGTGGATTCTCGTGCTGGCATTCGCCTTGATTTTCGGGTGCCGTTGGGGCGTCGGGCGCGATTATTTCCGGTATCTGATGGCGTATACCGGGATGGTTCCGGAACGTTTTGAATTTTTGTTCCAGTCCCTCACGCTGGCGCTCAAGAAGACAGGTCTACATTTTTGCTTTTATTTTGGATTATGGGCGCTGCTGGATATCGTTTTGTTGTATTATGCCCTCCGCCGGTACAAGTTCCTGTTTCCGTTCCTGGCGTTCTTCCTGATCTTCGGCTCCTATTACCTGCCGATGATGAATGCCATCCGGCAGTATCTGGCAGCCCTTGTGTTTTTGAATGCGATACCCTATATCATCCAGCGGGATCTCAAGCGGTTCACGATATGCCTGGTCATTGCCGTGCTGTTGCACAAGCTGTCCATCATCCTGTTTGTGATCTATCCGATCCTTCGCTACAAGGACGATTGGTTCCGGCGCATCTGGGTTCAGCTGGCCCTGTATTTTTTTGCGGTGTTCATCAGTTTCCACAGCGAGATCATCATCCGATGGGTCGAGATGCCGTTCGAGTGGCTTTCCAATGTCCTGGGGTATCACGTGTATCATTATGAGGCGCTCTTCGGAGAGAAGTATAACCGAGCGAAGTTCGGCAACAATACGGGACTGGGCATCTGGGTGAAGATGTTTGTGACCCTACCGGTGATCGTGTTCAACAAACCGATGAAACGCTACTACAATTCGGTCCATTTCAACATGCTCTATACGCTCTATTTCGTCGGCGTCATCAGCTCCTTGTTGTTCGGGCAGTCGATCGTGTTGAACCGGGTCGCCATGTTTTTTTCGATCTACCAGTTGATCATCCAGTGCTTTTTCGTCTATTTCTGTTTTCATCTGTTTCCGCACCGGATCAAGCGGCGACGCCAACTGGTGTTTTGGGTGGGCATCATGGTGATGGCGGTCCAGATTCCGTTGTTCCTCAATATGGTTTCCAATCCGAACAGTACGGCTGCGTTCCTGTTCTTCTGGCAGTAAGACTTTTTGCATCGGCATGGCAGGTGTATTTGTATCCTATATCGTCCCTTGTTACAACATCCAGGCATATCTCCCGAAATGCCTGGAGAGCCTGCGCAAGCAACGGATCCCGGAAGGGAACGTGGAGTTTGTCCTGGTGAACGACGGTTCGACGGATGGCACGCTGGACATCCTCCAGCAGTTTGCAGCGCAGGACAACCGGGCTGTGGTCATCGACCAGCCGAACCAGGGGGTTTGTGCGGCCCGAAACCATGGACTTGCCGTGGCCAAGGGTACATACGTCTTTTTCCTGGACGGGGATGACTGGCTCACGGACAATGCCAGTGAAGTGATGGAGCGCTTCTGCCGGGATTCGTTGCCGGACATCGCGCTGTTCAACAATTACAAGATCCAGGAAGGGAAAACGGAAGGCGAGGTTTGGATCGACTGCACGCGACATATCGCCCCCGGCGTTTATCCGCAGCGGACGTATTTGGAGGAGACCCGCTATTTCCCCATTTCGTTCAAGCTGTACAGGCGCGCTTTCCTGCTGGACCATCAGGTCGGATTTGACGAACAGCTTGTTGCGGGAGAGCTTTATACATTCTTCATCCATGCTCTCGTGCAGGCGCAGACGGTCGGGATCTCACCCGAATTTGTGATGTATTATCTGAAGCGGAAGGGCGACAGTGCGACGACGGCCATCTCTGTTGAGCGAGATGGCGCGGTCATTGATACGTTGCATGTGGTCAATGGTTATGTCCAGCGCTTTTGCCCGCAGTTGCGGGAGAAACGGGCCTATCTTACTTCGTCCTTCTGGTTGGTCACGTCCTTTGCCGTGATCAAATATGTGGGGCGCACCCGGTATCGGAAAGAGATCGGGCAACTGATGGACAAAGTGCGTGCGGATGAAGATTATCGGACATTATTACAGTATTTTACGGGGAAAGGGCTCTCGCGCTCGAAGCACACGTTGCTGGCTTTGGCCATCCGGTTCCTGCCGCCGCGGGCTGCCTATTTCCTGATTCGACAGTATTATAAGTTGGCTACCAGAAAGAATATCGATTGAACCATGAAAGAACTGATCATCATCGGTGCCGGCGGCATGGGCCGGACCCTCTACTGCAATGCGATGGAAAGCATCGGCTATGGGGAGGTTTTCCGGATCAAGGGATTTCTTGACGACAATGCGGAGGCATTGGCGGGCTATGAAGGCTATCCGCCGATCCTCGGAACAATCAAGGGCTATCAGCCCTGCCCAGAAGATGTGTTTGCTTCTTCCCTTGGCGGGAGTGCCCGCCGTCCCTGTATTGAAGAGATTATCCGCCGAGGTGGGGAGTTCCTGGAATTGATCCACAAGACAGCGCGGATCTACCAGAATGTGAAGCTGGGGAAGGGCAATTTCATCGGTGCTTACTCGGTACTCGGCAATGATGCCGTAGTGGGGGATTACAATATGATCCAATCCTATACGGTCATCGGTCACGATGTCCGCATCGGTAACTGGAACCGGCTGGATACGCACGTGACCTGCGTCGGAGGCATCGTCATCGAGGACGAGACGACCATCCATACCTCGGCTGTCATCAATCATGGGATCACCGTCGGGTCCGGGGCACATGTGGGTGCCCTGAGTTTTGTCATCCGGAATGTAAAGCCGTGCACCACCGTTTTCGGGAATCCGGCTAAAATGATAACTATCAACCAATCATAGATTTATGGATATTTCTACGTTCATTCAGCATTTCGCTGACCAGTTTTTCGATACCTCTGCGGACCAATTGCATCCGGATACGGTTTTTCGGGAGCTGGACGAGTATTCATCGATTGTGGCGCTCCTGATCATGACGATGATTGATGAGGAGTACGGCGTTTCGGTATCGGGGAATGAAATGCTGGCGGCCGTTACCATCCAGGATTTGTACAATATCGTTCAAGCCAAGCTTGCCTGATGGACTATAACCCTTTTTCACTTGCCGATAAGACGATTCTCGTGACCGGCGCGGCCGGCGGAATCGGGCGGGCGACCAGTATCGAGTGTGCAAAACTCGGTGCCACGCTGATCCTGACAGACCTGAATGAGGAGGGTCTGACCGAGACCATCGGCCAGCTGGCCGGAAAGGGGCATCGCCATGTGGCGGCAGACCTGACAAGCCAGGAGGTTTTGGATGAACTGGTGGCGGGACTGCCGATGCTCGACGGTGTTGTAAATTGTGCCGGTATTACCAAGCCGACGCCTGTCAAGTTCATCAGTCCTGAGAAACTGGAACGGATCATGGCGGTCAATACGTATGCGCCGATCCATCTGACCCAGCGTCTGCTGAAGCAAAAAAGACTCGCGACGGGGGCATCGCTTGTTTTCACAGGATCCATTGGTGGCGTCTTTATGACAGCCCCCGGCAATGCCATGTATGGCGCCTCGAAGAATGCGCTGCAGGCCTTTGTCCGCAGTGTCGCTTTGGAGTGCGCTCCCTGGATCCGCTGCAACAGCGTGAATCCCGGTATGGTGAATACGGGCCTTGCGGGGCAGGTCTATTCGGATGCCGACAAGGCCCGGGATATTGCGAGTTATCCGATGAAACGGTATGGCGAGCCGCGTGACATCGCACTGGCGATTGTGTACCTTCTTTCGGATGCCTCGGCATGGATGACGGGCCAGGCGCTGGTCATCGACGGCGGAAAGACTTTGTATTGATTATGAAATTGCTTGAGAATAAAGTCTCTGTCATCACGGGGGCGGGCCGTGGAATCGGTCGCGTGATTGCGGAGCAGTTTGCACGGGATGGGGCGGTGGTCTATGTCAACGACATTGTGCCGGGCGATCTGGAAGCATGGGCCCGTGACTGTTCGGACCGGAACGGGACGAAGGTTGTCCCGCTTTGCTTTGACGTGACGGACAGCGCGGCGTTGCGGGCTGGCCTGCAATCGGTCTATAAGGCGGAAGGCCGGATTGATGTAGTCGTCAACAATGCAGCCATCATCCAGAACCAGAAACTGGGCATGGTGACCCGACCGTTGCTGGAGGAGATGTTCCGGGTGAATGTTTTCGCGGTCCTCGACATGATTCAGACGGTCGCGCGGCTGATGGCGCGGGGTGGGGGTGGCAGCATTGTGAACATGGCTTCGATCACCGGCATGGTGGGCTCTCCCGGACAGGTAGCGTATTCCTCTACTAAAGGAGCCGTGATTGCACTCACCAAGTCTGCTGCAAAAGAGTTGAGCCCTCTTCAGATCCGTGTCAATGCCGTCGCACCGGGTATCATCCGGACCGAGCGGTTTGAAGAATTGTATGAAGCCAGCGGGGAGAAGATCGACCAGCGGATCAGCCGCATTGCCCTGGGGCGTCTCGGCACGCCGCAGGACGTGGCGGACGCCGTGGCGTTCCTGGCTTCCGACCGTGCTTCGTATATCAGCGGCCAGATCCTTGGCGTGGATGGCTGCGCATCGATTTAAGTGCTTATGTTTTTAGACCTGAATAAGAAGGATCCTGCCTCGCTGGCCGTCATCGACGACAGCGGACAGGCCCTGACGTATGGAGATATCTGTAGTTTTTCCGCGCAATTTGCGCAGCACGTTCCGGCCCGCTCGCTGATCTTCCTCCTGACAGAGAATCGGAATGGCTCGCTGCTGGGCTATGTGGCCTGCCTGTCGAATGGCATTGTGCCTTTGCTGCTGAATGCCAAGACCGAAGAGGGGGCGTACCGCAACCTGTTTGACTTGTATCGGCCGGCCTATGTGTGGGCATCGGAAGACAACAAGCAATGCGCCGGCCTGAAACCTGTCTTTGCCGCAAATGGATATGCGCTGTACCCGACTGGCAATGAGCCTGTTTCCATGCATCCGGACCTGGCACTGCTCCTGCTTACATCCGGCTCCACAGGGAGTCCGAAACTGGTGCGGCATAGCCTGCGCAATGTGGAGGTGAATGCAGAGAACGTCCGGCAACTTTTCGGCCTGACGGCCGATGAGCGGGCCATGGCGATCCTGCCGATGTACTATACGATGGGCTTGTCGGTGATTACCAGTCATTTGCTCGCTGGGGCGACGGTGCTTCTCTCCGGACGTTCGATGCTCGATAAGGGCTTTTGGGCGACCTTGCGGGAGGCGACGAGTTTCACAGGTGTCCCGTACAGCTATGAACTGCTGATGCGGATGCGCTTTATGCGGATGGACCTGCCGAACCTGCGGGTTCTCAGCCAGGGCGGCGGGAAACTGACGGAGGAGATGTTCCGGGCTTTGGCCCAGTATGCCCACGATACCGGGAAACGATTCATCGCTACTTACGGGCAGTCGGAGTGCACCGCCCGCATGGCTTATCTGCCCGCTGAACTGGCGCTTGAGAAAACGTGCAGTATCGGATTTGCCGAGCCTGGCGGACAACTCTCCCTCGTCGATGAAAACGGCCACGAGAGTTTTACTGGGGAAGCGACAGGGGAGTTGGTCTATCGGGGCGAGAACGTGACGCTGGGCTATGCCTTCGGCCCGGAAGATCTCACAAAAGGGGATGAGAACCACGGCGTGATGCATACGGGCGACCTGGCCCGGCGCGATGCGGACGGCTGCTATTTCATCGTGGGCCGCCTGAAGCGCTTCCTGAAGATTTATGGCATCCGGGTTGACCTGGAAGAGTTGGAGAACCTTATCCAATCGACCTTCAAAACGGATTGTTATTGCAAAGGGGATGATGAGAAACTCGTGGTCCTCGTTGCGGACAGGCAGGTCGCCGCACAATTGCCGGCCTTCCTGGAGAATAAAACGCACCTGTTTCACAAGAATCTGGAAATCCGGCTGGTCGATGAGATCCTTCGCAACGAGGCCGGCAAAGTAATCAACCAATAAGTATGACGAATCTGGAGAAATTGAACGGCGTCTTCTGCGAAGTGTTCCTGGTGGACGCCACCGTCCTGGGGGAAGGTTTTGACAACCAGCATGTGGACGGCTGGGACAGTGTCCGGCAATTGAGCCTGGCCAGCAGCCTCGAAGACGCTTTCGACATTATGCTGGACCCGGTTGACATCCTGGAACTTACCTCTTATGAGAACGCCAGGTCGATGTTGGGTAAGTACGAAATCGCGCTCTGATGGCACTTTGGGAAATCAAGCATGTGGCGGTTCGCGGCGTGACAGGAACAGTTCCTGCCCATGCGGTGAAAACGGCCGATTTTGACATTCTCACGCAGGAGGAGGCCACGCTGTTCGACAATACGGTGGGCATCAAAAACCGCTACATTGCCCCGGATGACGTGTGCGCCTCGGACTTGTGCTTCGATGCGGCGGAGCGCTTGCTGGCGGCCTTGGGCTGGGAGCGGGATAGTATTGATGTACTGGTGTTCGGTTCGGTGACGGGCGACTACAAGACGCCGCCGACTGCTGGCATCCTGCAGGCGCGTCTTGGCCTCCCGACCAGCACGTTTGTGCTGGATATTCCGATGGGCTGCTGTGGCAGTATGTATGCCATCAATGTGGCTGGCAATCTGCTCAGTGCCGGGACGGTGAAACGGGCACTGCTGCTTGTGGGCGATACTGCTCTCCGGATGGGGTCGCTGAAAGACAAGAGCCGCGTGCCTCTCTTCGGTGACGGTGGCACTGCCATGGCGTTGGAATACGATCCGACGGCAGAAGACATTGTCATCGAGTTCAATACACAGGGCTCCAACTATGAAGCCTTGCTGACGCCGCATGGCGGTTTCCGTCATCCGATTACGCCGGAATCGTTTGTCGAACAGGATTTTGGCAACGGTGTCATCCGGGCTCCCAAGGATACCCTGATCAATGGGATGGGCGTCTTTGCCTTTGCGATCGCCCGGCCGCCGATCAGCATCCAGCAGATGATGGAGGCATACGGGTTGACGACGGACCATGTCGATTATTTTCTGATTCACCAGGCCAACAAGCTGATCGTGGACCGTATCGTGAAGAAGCTCAAGTTGCCGGTGGAGAAGGTGCCGTATGACCTTCAGGAGTTCGGTAATCTGGGAGGCGCTTCGATCCCGATGCTGATGTCCTACAATCTCATTGATGAACTCCAGACGCGTCCTTTGACGCTGCTTTGCTCCTCGTTCGGTCTGGGGCTGACGTGGGGAACCATGCTTTTGCGGACCCGTCCGATGACGGTCTTGCCGATCCATCATTTTGCATAAATGGAAAAATTGACTCTCAAACAGCGGCTGGGCAGGATCGTGAGCCTCTCAGTGTCGCAGTATCACCGCTTTCGCGGTTGTGAGATCGGCCGGAATTGCCGGATCTCGAAAAGTGCGTTGATCGACCGGGTCAATCCGCGCGGCGTCCATATCGGCGACAATACGCGTGTGTTGCTGGATGCCTGGATCCTGGCGCACGACTATTCACACGGCGTTGACATCCAGAGTATCCGGATGGATACGTATATCGGCCATCATTGCGTCATCGGGGGACGGTCGGTCATCATGCCGGGCGTCCACATCGGGAATCACGTGTATGTCGGCGTGGGGAGTATCGTCACGCATTCCGTCCCGGACCATTGCATCGTCGCCGGCAATCCTGCCCGGATTATCCGGCGGGGGACGATTATCAGCGACCGGGGCCAACTGATAGAAAAAGGGGAAAGCGTCAAGGAATGAAAAGAAGTCTGAAGTCGTTGGCCTGTAGGGTTGCGTATTCTCCACTGGGCAGCAAGGTCGCCAGTGGATTGGGGATTACGGGCTTATGGGCACGGCTGAATGTCCGTTCCAAAAAGAAGCGCCTGTGGGCCGAGGCGAAGAAGCAATTCGAAAACGGTGCGGCTTTGGGTACCTTGGAGGACTACAGGGATGCGCTGCGCAAGCATTGGGTTTCGTATGCAGAATATGCTTTCCAGTATGCGTTCTACAAAAAGACGGAAACCGAACGAGCGGCGTATGTGTCGCGGCTGCGGATGGCCTATTTCTACTGGCGGTATGTGCCCGGAACGGTCAAGGCTGTTTTCCGTGAGAAGAAGCGTTTTTTGAAGACTTTTCAAGGCAATGTCCACCGGACATGGCTCTATGCGCCGGAGACCTCGTATGACGCGTTCATGCACTTGATTTCCCAGCATGATGTCATCGTCAAGCCCTGCGATGGGAAGTTGGGAAGAGGTATTTTCAAGTTGTTCAAAGCGGAGGTTCACCCCGACGAACGGACGCTGTTTGCCGAGTGTGTGAAAAACAGGATGCTGGTGGAACAATGCATCGAATCCTGCGACGAACTGAAAGCCTTCCACCCGCAGAGTCTCAATTCGATCCGGGTCGTCACGGTTGCCAATCGGGAAAACGCGTGTGTCTTTTCCGGCGTATTCCGGACGGGTGTCGGCGACAAGGTCGTCGATAATTCCCATGCAGGAGGCGTGTCTGCGCAGATCAACGTCGAGACCGGCATCGTGGAAAGCGACGGGGCCGACAAAAACGGGAACAGGTATGTAGCACACCCCGACAGCGGGCTGGTTTTCAAGGGCTTCCAGATTCCGCAGTGGGAGAAGATCGTGGATACCTGCTGCAAGGCCGCCATGGCTTCCGGCAATCCGGTAACCGGTTGGGACGTGGTGCTCAACCAGGATGGGAAGGTGGAGTTCATCGAGGGCAATTATGGACCCGACTTGGACATGATGCAGACCCGCTACCAGACAGGGATCAAAGCGAGAATCTATGCCTTGATCAAGCAGTATCAGGGTATCGATCTATATCAAATGGAGAAAAAGTTATGCGTGCTATGAAATGGCTCTATTTCTGGTTGATGGCGGTATCGTGCTCGGTTCCGCTTGATGGGAAGTTTCCCGGAGAGGAAGTGCTCCCTGGGGAAGAGACCCTTCCTGTTGTCGTAATCCCTCCGGTTGAAGAGCCGCAGCCGACTGTCCTGACGCAGCAGATGGTCGATACAGCGCAAGGCACCCTGGTCATTTCCCGGAACTTGTCTTTAGAGGGAGCGGAGATTGTGTTGCCTAAGGATTTGACTTTGGAATTCCAGGGCGGATCGCTGGATGGCGGGACATTGGTGGGCAATGGCACCAAACTGAAGGTTACGCAAGAAAAGCCGCTGTTTGGCCTGTCGCTCCGGATTGCCGGCGTATGGGATGTGCCGGAAGTCTTTGACTGGTGGTTTGCGTTCGACGCGACGGAAGGCGCCATATCCAACCAGATCATCGAGAATGCCCTGGCATTCAGCAATGACGAGACGCCCTGCCACATTTGGTTCGTGGCCGACCGGGTCTATTATTTCGAATTGCCTTATAAGGGCCGGGCGGATCTGGGCAATATGGTGACCTACCGGATGGTCGATGGGAAAAAGAGGCGCAATTACTATGAACTGGGTACGGATGCTTTCTCGTTCTTGCGGATTTTCACGATTCCGTCGAATACGCATTTGACAGTCAACAACAAGTTGAAGATGCTGCCGACAAGCGTCGGGGCCTATTTCGTGTTCTGGGAGTATGGCAAGGAAAAGGTGACGGTCGATGGCAGCGGCGTGATTGCCGGTGACAACGACTGGCATCGCTACGACAGCCCGATGTCCGGTACGAAATACTATGGCGAATGGGGCCATCTTTTCAAGTGTGCCCGTTGCAAGGATTTCGTTTTCAGGGATATCACGCTGTCGGATTCCTTTGGCGACTGCATTATGTTCTCGGGGTCCCATTATCCGGAAGAGCCCGACACGCGTTGGGCGTCCGGCCTGACGGTCGAGAATGTGAAGATCTTGCGCGCGCGCCGCAACGGCATGGCGATCGGGGCGCGGGATGTCGTGATCCGGAATTGCCATTTCGAAGGCTGCGGCACCAAGGAGGTGCGGGGTACCGCTCCGCGCAGTGCCATTGATTTCGAGCCGGACTATATCCGGCAGTACCCGGAAATCGGCAACGAGCATGTCTTGTTGGAGAAATGCACGTTCAAGAACAATCATTTTGACGTGGCTTCCTATATGAACAACATGTGGGGATACGGACAAGTGGCCACAGTCGTGAAAGACTGCGTCTTCACGTCTTCCCTCAAGATCCAGGGAACTTTCTGGATGCGGTTTGAGAACTGCTATATACCGTTTGTCTGGAATTCGAAAGACAGCGAACGGTCGGTCATGCTGTATTCCCGTCACATGGAATTCGTCAACTGCGAGTTCGGTGAGTACGATACGTCTATCCTGGGGAATGTCACTTATGTCTCCAACAAGTACAAGAACTGCAAGTTCAATACGGCGGTAGAGCACTAGGCTATGTACAGGAAATGCGTGAAACGCTGTCTCAGCTTGCTTCTGTCTTTTGTGGCGTTGTTGGCCGTGGGGTGGCTGATCGGGTTGGTGGCGCTCATCCTGCATTTTGCCAATAAGGGCGCGGGTGTGTTTTTCCTGCAGCCCCGTCCGGGCAAGGATGCGAAGATCTTCAAGGTCATCAAATTCAAGACAATGACGGACGAAAGGGACGCTGACGGTAAGTTGCTTCCTGATGCTCAGCGACTTACAAGGATAGGGAAGATCGTCCGCAGCCTCTCGCTCGATGAACTGCCGCAACTGGTGAATATCCTGAAAGGGGATATGGCCTTCATCGGCCCCCGTCCCTGGCGCGTGGAGTATCTGCCGCTGTATTCCCCGCAGCAGATGCGGCGCCACGAGGTGAGGCCCGGCATTACGGGTTGGGCACAGGTACACGGGCGCAATGCCATCTCCTTCACCAAGCGCCTGGAATACGATATCTATTACGTGGATCACTTGTCCTTTTGGCTCGACGCCCGGATCTTCTTCATGACGATCCGCAAGGTGCTCCGGCGGGAAGGGATTTCGGAAGCCGGACAGGCTACCTCCGAAGCTTTCAATGGACATAATTGAATGAGAATGAAAAAAGTCTTGACAGTCGGCGTGTTCGACATGCTGCATATCGGGCATATCCTTCTTTTCAAACGCGCCCGCGCCTTGGGCGACTACCTCATCGTGGCCGTGCAGGAGGATGACTGCATCTTGAAATACAAGCCCGACACACGGATGGTTTATACGACGGCAGAGCGGACCTTTATGGTGGGCGCCCTCAAATATGTCGATGAAGTGGTGACGTACCGGGATGTGGATCAGGATATCCAAACGATCGACTTCGATGTCTTTGCAAAGGGGCCCGACCAGAATCACGCGGGCTTCCGGCGGGCAGAGGACTGGTGCCGAACCCACGGAAAAGAGGTGGTTGTCATCCCGCGTACAGAGAACATCTCGTCCACCATGCTCAAGGAATACTCGAAGACCCGCTGACAACGCCATGAAACTTAGTATTATCATCCCTTATTACAATGCGGAGGCATGGATCGGCCCGATGCTGGACTCCCTGCTCGACCAGGATCTGCTGCAGGAGGACTACGAGATTATCGTTGTGGACGACGGTTCCACGGAAGAGCCGGTGACATTGCGCAGGTATATGTCAGCCCATCCGAATATCCGCTGCCACCGGCAGAAGAATGCCGGTGTCTCCATGGCGCGCAATACGGGCTTGGGTTTGGTGCGGGGAGAGTGGATCTGGTTCTGTGACAGTGATGACTATGTGCGGCCACAAGTGTTGGGGCGTTTGCTGACGATTGCTGAATCCCGCCAGCTCGACCTGCTTTGGTTCAATGCCGTATATGTCCGTCCGGGTAAGTCGCTTCCGGCCGAGAAGTGCGATTTCGAGGCCGTTTCTCCTGTCCGGACCGGCTGGGAATATGTCGTCAATCCACCGGCGAAGGTGGGGATGGCGGTGTGGCGCTATCTGGTTCGCAGCGAGATCCTTTTGTCGAATGGACTCCGTTTCCACGACGTGACGTATGGAGAGGGCCGCTGGTTCCAGTTGGAGCTGGTCCCCCATGTGCAGCGAACCGCCCATGTCGATGTGGATGTGTATTACTATGTGCAGCGCCAAACGTCGATCATGCACGGGCAGAAGCGGAAGAATTATGCCCGCTTTGCCGACAACATGTTCCAGTATCTCGAAGCCGTTACTGCCGCCATGGGCGATGCGTCGGTACCGGCCGAAGCTCGCAAGTTTTTGATGAACCGACGGGATGAGGATGCATACACGCTGCTGAAGGATTTGCGGCAGGATTGCCCTGTCGCTTTCTCCCAGCAGTATCAGCAAAAACTGAAGGCCTTGGGCGCCTTGCCTTTGCGGATCACTGGCGGCGGCAAGGAGCGTTTCAATCGGTTCTTGATGAACCGGCCGGCCCTCTGGTCACTCGTTTGCCGTCTGTACCGTCTCAGACATCCCGTATCATAATTCACTATGGAAGCTGGAAAAGGGAAACCGAAAAGCCTGAAAGAGAAGACCATATCGGGCATGATATGGTCGAGCATCGGCCGCTTCGGCACGATGGGGCTGGGGTTCATCTCGAATCTCGTGCTGGCGCGTCTGCTGATGCCGAGCGATTTCGGGGTGATTGGCATGCTCCATGTCTTTATCGCGGTTTCCGGCGTTTTCGTGACGGCTGGTTTCGGCTCGGCGCTGATCCAGAAAAAGAATCCCACGCATGTCGATTATACTTCCGTGTTCTGGTGGAACCTGGCCGCGGCCATCGTTTTTTACTGGATCCTCTTTTTCTGCGGTCCCCTCATCGCCCGTTTCTACGAGATGCCGGAACTCTGCCCGGTTTTGCGGGTCCAGAGCCTTTCGCTGATCATCCAGGCATTCTCGGTGGTACAAACCAACCAGCTGCGGAAGAGGCTTCGTTTCAAGCAATTGTCCATGCGGAGCCTGACAGCTGCCTTTGCCGGTGCGGTGGTCGGCATCACGATGGCCCTTCTGGGATTCAGCTATTGGAGCCTGGTGGCTTCGAGCCTGGTAGCAAGCCTGGCGGGTGTGCTGCTGTTGTGGCGCCTGAGCAGCTGGCGTCCGACGCTGGAATTCAGCGTCCAGTCGTTGAAGGAACTCTTTGCCTTTGGCGGCTTGATGGCGCTCTCAGCGCTGGTGGAGGAGGTCTATACGAATCTACAGAGCCTGATCATCGGCAAGTGGTATTCACCGAAAGACTTGGGCTATTATACGCAGGCCCGCAAGTTGGAAGATGTGCCGACGCTGTCGCTTTCGCATATCGTCAACCAGGTTTCCTTCCCCGTGTTTTCTTCCCTTCAGGACGATCACACCCGGCTGGTGGCGGCGCTGCGGAAGAATTCAAGGTCGATCAACTACATCAATTTCCCGCTGATGGCTTTGCTGATCGTCATCGCCCGGCCGCTGATCATGCTTTTGTACGGGGCAAAATGGGAGATCTCGATACCGTATTTCCAGATTCTCTGTATCTCGAGCCTGGTGTTCTCGATGAATACGCTCAATACCAACATCATCAAATCGCTCGGACGCGGAAAACTCTATTTCTGGGTGCAGCTGATCAAGCGGATCATCGGCCTGGTCCTGATTATTCTCGGCGCGCGTGCCGGTATGATGCCTTTGATGTGGGCCCTCACGGCGATCGGCTATACGAGCATCGTGATCAATATGTACGTAACGGGCCGGCTCATCGGTTATGGCATCGGGAAGCAGGTCCGCGACTTGGCCGGCTATTTTGCGGCTACGCTGTTCTCGGCGGGCGTCGTGTATCTGCTGGGGCTTGTCCTGCCCTTCCATCCGTATCTGGTGATGCTGGTCCAGATCCTGGTGTTTGCCGGCTTGTATATCGGCCTGTCGCTCCTGTTCAAGTTTGAAAGCCTCTACACCTATCTCGACATCGCCCGTAATTATTTGAAACGATTGAAGAAATGAAACGATCCCGGAAACTGTTCCGACTGCTCTTCAAAGTCAACCTGATCAAGACGGTCTGGTTCAATTGGAAAATGCTGCCCGCTCGCCAGGCCTGGCGCCTGCCGGTCTGGTTCTTCGGGAAAACGACGTTCCGGGGCCTGACAGGAAAGGTCATCATCGAGAGCCGCGTTCGCAGCGGTATGATCCGGGTCGGGGAGAATGCTTGGTATGTGGAGACTACGGTGCCCTGGACCATCTGGAATATCCGGGGTACGATGGTATTCAAGGGCCCGCTGGAATTCTGCATGGGTTCGTATGTCCTGGTGTCTGACCAGGCTGTGCTTACGTTGGGGAAGAACCGGACTGGTTTTGGCTCGAATATCCGGCTGTTCTGTTTTGACAGGATCACGATTGGCGACAGCAGCCGCTTTGCCTGGGATTGCCTGATCTCGGACACGAGTTTCCATTATATTGAGAAGATCGAATCCGGGGCGAAAGCCCCGCTGACCAAGCCGGTGATCATCGGGGACCGGGTCTCTGTATTCAATCGTTCCAGCATCTTGAAAGGGGCCGTTCTACCTGACGACACAATTGTGGTGTCAAACAGCATCGTGAACAAAGACTTTTCTGAAATCGGCCCTTATTGTATGTTGGCAGGGGCGCCGGCCGTTGTCAAGACTACGGGTGTCCGGCGCATCTGGGATCTGAAGGAAGAACGGGAACTGGACCGGCAATTTGGTTATCACAGGACTCATCTGTAATGAGAATAGGACTTCTTCGCGAAACGAAAAATCCGGTGGACAACCGGGTGGCGCTTAGCCCGGCTCAAGTGGCCCGGCTTCAGGCGTGCTATCCGGATGTAACGGTAGTCGCCCAGACCAGCGGCATTCGCGCTTTCTCGGATGACGAGTATAGGGCCGCTGGCATTCAAGTGGCGGAAGATGTGTCGGATTGTGACTTGCTGCTCGGTATCAAAGAGGCCGATATCTCTAGGTTGCGGCCGGATCGGCACTATGTATTCTTCGGCCATGTGGCCAAGATGCAGGTAGGTAACCGTCCTTTGCTGCAGGCGATGATCCGCAAGCGGATCACATTCTCCGACTATGAGTATATGGTGGATGAACAGGGCGCCCGTGTCTGTGCCTTTGGCTGGTGGGCAGGGGTTGTCGGTGTTTATGATACGCTGCGGGGATACGGCCTGCGTACCGGTCTGTTCGAGTTACCCAAACCCGATCCCCGGTTTACGCTAGAACAGCTCAAGAAGAATCTAAGGTCCATTGAATTGCCGCACGTCAAGATGGTATTGACGGGACGTGGGCGAACGGCGAAAGGGGCACAGTACATTTTGGAGGAGATCGGTGCTGCGATTTTGCCGGTGGATGCTTATCTGGCCGTCGAATCCGTGGACAGGCTTACCTGCACGTTCGCCTATATTGATTCGCTGGTTCGGCCGGCAGATGGTTCTGATTTCGTCTCCGTGGCCGATTTCCATGCGCATCCTGCGCGTTATGAAAGTAATTTCATGCGCTTTGCCCAAACGTCCGATATTCTTGTCTGCTGCCATTATTGGGGCATTGAAGATCCTGTGTATCTTTCCGAAGCGGATTACCGGACTCCCGGCTTCCGGATCCGGATGATCGGAGACATCACTTGTGATATCCAAGGAAGCGTCAGATCCACGCTTCGCGCGTCCACCCACGCGGATCCGTATTACGATTACAATCCGCTGACGGAAAAAGAGGAGCCAGCCTTCTCTTCGGACGGAAACATCACGGTCATGGCCATCGATACCTGTCCGAATGCGTTGCCGCGCGACGCAAGCGACTATTTCGGCGCACGCTTCTGCGAGTATGTCCTTGAGCCGTTGCTGCGGGGGGAGGACTCCTCGGTGCTCGAACGCTCGACAATCCTGCAGGAAGGGCAGTTGACACCCGGTTTCCAGTACCTGGCAGACTTTGCAGCGGATGGTTTTCTGCCACATTGTCAGTCCTAGGACGGGTGGCACAATCTTCGTTAAACAAGAGGGCGTCGGTGCGACAAATGCACCGGCGCCTTTTTGTCAACGAAATTGTAAAAAGAAAAAAATAGGAGAATAAAATTATGGGAAAAATCATTGGAATTGACCTGGGTACTACGAACTCTTGCGTAGCGGTCATGGAAGGCAACGAGCCGACCGTCATCATCAACAGCGAAGGCAAGCGCACAACGCCGAGCGTCGTGGCTTTTG
>JAEEGG010002409.1_pt1 | contig 48275 bp, 33 predicted proteins | sample 9134161 | NCBI WGS metagenome assembly JAEEGG01 (sample SAMN16246543, study PRJNA631951) | gut metagenome | biome: gut microbiome; feature: rumen; material: CR-attached | host: Bos | place: Iran: Karaj | collected 2018-10
TCACCTCTAAATACATCCTCTCGAAGGCTTTGCGCAGTTCGGCAGGGTTGGCGATGAGGTTGCGGAGTTCGTTGAGGCGAATGGCATTCGGCGAGTTGGGAATCCAGAGTTTGATGTATCCGTCTTTCGAGTATTTGTTGTCCATGTGTTCCTTGAAGCGCTTCCAGTGGCCTTCGTGGTCGAGTTGCGGATAGTTGGCCAGACCGTACTGGATGGTGCGGCGGATGACGACGTCCTTCTCGATGTCGCGGTCGGCCTCGGCCACAATCTTCCCGTAGATGCTTCGCGGAGAGTGGGAGGCGGAGGCGCGGTGGTCTTCGACGGCCTCACGCATCACTTTCAGTTGCTCGGGCGAGAACCATTTCTTCAGCCTGGCGTCGGCAGCGAGGATCTTCCCGCCGGTGATATGATGGACAGCGCGGGGGCCCGACATGCCCAGATCGTGATAGGCAGCGATGGCGTAGACCATGTTCACGTCGGCGCCCGTCACCTTCACCAGTTCGAGGGAGTGACGGATGACGCGGGTGACATGCTCCATGTTATGGGCAGCGTCGAAAGCGGCATACTGGGGCAGGATCTTGGTCTCAATGAACTCTACCAAATCAAGGCTAGGAACGTTTTGTATCATAAAAAGTTGGTTTTATGTTTGCAAATATACGAAATTCTGCGTACTTTTGCAAATAAAATGGAGAAAATATGACGGAAGAATCAAGAATCAAGACGAATTCTCTCAAAGCATGGCTGCTGGCCGCCAGACCCAAGACGTTGTCGGGGGCTGCTGTGCCTGTGATGATAGGTGCGGCTTTGGCCTATGTGGATGCCAGGCAGTATGACGGTGATGTGTTTAGTTGGACGGCAGCCCTGCTCTGTCTGCTCTTTGCCTTCGCGATGCAGATCGACGCGAACCTGATCAACGACTTCTTCGACTTCGTGAATGGTTCCGACGATGCGGAGACGCGTCTGGGACCTCGGCGGGCGTGTGCCCAGGGGTGGGTGACGCTCAATGCGATGAAGCAGGCCATTGCCGCCACGACCTGCGCCGCTTGTGTCATCGGGCTGCCCTTGGCGTGGTATGGCGGACTGGAGATGATCCTGATCGGGGCCCTGTGCGTGGTGTTCGCCTTCCTCTATACGACGTTCTTCTCGTATGAGGGACTGGGCGACGTGCTGGTGCTCGTGTTCTTCGGGCTCATACCGGTGGGATGCACCTACTACGTGCAGATACACGATATGACGTGGGAGGTGTTCCTGGCGTCGGTAGCCTGCGGGCTGGTGATTGATGCGCTGTTGATCGTGAATAACTTCCGCGACAGGGATAATGACCGTCTGGCCGGGAAGAAGACCCTCGTCGTAAGGCTGGGTCCGGAGGCCGGGCTGCAACTGTATCTGGGCGTTGGCGTGGGAGCCATGATCCTGGGGGGCACATTCTGGTTGAATGGCCATCTGCTGGCAACGGTCTTTCCGCTATTGTACTTCGTACTGCATGTCTTCACGTATCTCCGTATCAAGAAGACCTGGCAGGGTAAGGCGCTGAACCTCTGTCTGGGCGAGACGGCCCGCAACATCTTCATCTACGGCCTCTGTGTCGCCGTCGGATTGCTCTTGGCTTGATGCCTTCTCCCTTAGTTGAAGAACACCCACGACACGCCGAAGTGTATCACCGAACTGTTGGTGGGGTAGTGGGGGGTCAGGAATTGCATGCGGCTCCCGGAGTTCGCATTGACGTGACTCATCATCAGGAAGAAGCGCACCTTCTTCAGCACCATGTTCGCATAGACATCGACAAAGGGATATCCGCCGAGTTCGACGCGGCTTGCGGCATTCTTCTGCACGGCAAACTGGCTGATGAGCGGGCTGAAGTCGGGAGCGTAGTACTTGCTGAACCAGGTGGCGTCGGCACCCAGTTCCACACCGAGCACTTTGGCAATCTTGAATTTCAGATAGAGGTTGGTGAAGATATTCCACGTGGGCAGAGGCAATACCTCTTTATTGCTGCTGTTCTGATAGGTGATGACGTTCTCCCAGTTTAACGGACCGAGCCGGAAGTTCTGGTGGAGTTGTGCCATCATGACATTGATATTGCCCGACTCCTGGAAGACGCCGGTAGTGAGGTCCGTATGCCTGTTGTCGGTATTGTCGTAACTCATGCCGAAGTAGGTGTAGTTCTGTATCTCCTCGATGCCTACACGCAGCATGGTGTTGGTCTTCTCATAGGAGAATCGGCCTTCCAGCCGGGTCCGGGTCTCTGCAGAGAGGTCATTGTTGTCCCACCAGACATGCTTGCCGTGATATTTGGTCTGGAAGAAGCCGGGGTTGTCACGATGGAAATAGGCCTTCGCCGCCAGGCGTACCGTATCGCCGAAGAGGGGGAAGTTGACGTCGGTGCTGAAATCGAGATGCAACTGCCCGATGTTGTCGCCAGCGATCCAGGCCTCTGCCCCAGCGTTGAAGTGCAGGGTGCGCCCCTGGGTCTTGCTGAGCAGTCCGCCGATGGTGATGTCGTTCTCCTTCCAACTGCTGCGGGTGGCGAGGCTTCCTACGGTGTCGACCATCTCAAAATAGCGGTTCTCGTGGGAGATAAACACTTTGAGGCCTGCCTTCACGTATTTGTTGAACCCTTCCAGCAGTCCGATGCCGAAGACATTCTTCAGCATGCGGTGGTTCGTCACGTCGTTGATGGAGTCATTCAGTTCGTTTGCCTTGTCGAGATAGCGGTTCAGATAGTATTTCTTGGGCGAGGTGTATGCCTGGTAGATATGGCGGTAGTTGTTCCATTCGAGGGTGTGGAAGAAACTGGTGACGGGGACGAACTCGTCTTTCATGGTGGCATCGATGGAGTCCTGGATGGCCTGGGCGCGCATCAGACTGTCGAGCGTGGCCTGGTCTTCGATCTTGATGCGGGTGGTATCGACGGCCTGTGCTGCCAGAGAGTCGAGCAGGGCCTTCGGCTCAGCACCCATGACACGGGCGTGGTCAGGTCGGCCGCCGGGCCGCCCCTCGGGCATCTGCTTCTGGGGAGGCTCCTCGCCGTTTTCAAGGGCTTGCTTGGCCTCGCGCTCTTCCTTTTCTTTCTTCGAGGCCTCGGCAAACTGTCGGGCCTTGATCTCCTCGTCGGTCATTTTCACCTTGCGGTAGAATCCGAGGTTATAACGGTGGGTGAAGAACAGGTGCTGGTGGTCGTTACGGTTCCAGGTATCTGAGAGCACCGTGGGTATCTCGTTCTCGCTGTACGACTCGGTGGAGAGTTCCGGGTGTGTGATGTATTCGTCGCTCTCCAGTCCGCCATTCTCCTCAACCTTCTGATGGCTGGTGGTGAAGAAGGCGTGCATGTTGTATTTGTCGCCAATATACGAACTGAAGAGCGTCGCATTGAAGTGCGACTGGTTCTGATTCTGGAAGTAGCCCCGGTCGTAGGCATATTCGAGGTCGAAGCCGAAGTTGAGCCGTTTGTTGACGTTGATGGCGAACAGCGCGTCGATATGATCCTCGCCGCTGGTCTTGTCGCCACAGTTGTCGTAGAGGATGGTAGTATAGGGCGAGAGGGTGTTGACGAAGAGGAATTTCTCCGGTCGCTTCTCTACGAAACTGTAAGGCTGGGAGAAGAAGTAGACCTCGGTAGCGGGACGGTTGAAGAAGATACGGCTCTGGCGGGCTGTGTAGTTGCTGCCAGTATGACTGTATTCGCCGTACATGCCGCTATTGAACGTGGTGTTCATGAAGAGGTGTGGTAGGGTATCGGGCACAGCGGGGGTCCTGTCGCCAAAGGTGCGGTCGATGGTCCAGGCGTGGAGGCCTTTGGGCACCTCCTTGTTGCGCGTCGTGTCGTTGTTGTGCTTGTTGAAGTTCTTGTTGTCAGTACGCTGCGTCACGTTGCCGTATTCGTCTATCTGGTTGTAAGTGTCCTGAGCGAAAGTAAAGGTGAAAGAGTGAAAAGGTGAAAGGGTGAACAGTATCACCATCACCCTCAGCCATTGATTGAATCGCATCTTCTTCTCTGCTTTAGTCATATCTCTCACCTCTTACCTCTCACCTCTTATTTCAGCATTCTCAAGGATGATTCGGCAATCTTGAAGCACATCGCAATCAGGATGATATAGGTGCCAACCGTCCGGTCCTTGCTCAGATAGTAGATCACCCCGACGACTGCCAGGAGCATGAAGATGATGTTCAGCCAGTTGCGTATCTGATCCTTGCTTATCATTTCTCGTTAATAAGATCGTTAAACTTGTTGAATATGAAGTCTTTACGGTCGATGGTCTTGCGGCGGAACTTAGCCGATATCGGGTAGAGTTTGGTGTGCTTCTTGTTTACGGCATTCTTGTCGTTGATCCATTTCTCGGCGGTGTAATGCTGCGGCTTGCGATCCAGGTCGTAGTCGTAGGTGATGTTCTTGATGGTGACATCGGCTTCGCCGTCGCGAGTGGAAACCAGGATATGGTAGTTCATCTGCGTGCGGTCGAGGTTGAACGTGTTGTCCTTGAAGACCAGCCACTCGTGGAAGACGGCTCCCAGTTCGTGCTTCGTACGGTCATTGACCACGACAACGCTGCCGCCGATCTGATTGGGCTCGGTGGTCATCTTCGTCAGTTGCTTGAGCAGGATGTCATAGATCTCATCGGCAGTCTTGCCCTCAGCGCGTAGGGTGGTCTGGAACACCACCTTGCCATCTACCTCTGGTACGGCATTGGGTTCCAGATACTTGGCGTCGGGGTTCTCCTTGGGTTGCTCTACCACTTCGACACGTTCCCATGTGTTGTCCTGGGCCGATGCCATCAAGGGCATCACCATCAGCAGGGCTATCAAAATCTGTTTCATCTTTTCAGTATTTATGTGAATATGGGTGCAAAGGTACGAATAAAAGTGAAAAGGCGAAAGGGTGAAAAGGTGAAATCACAGTTGTATCAAATACTTTTAACGTTTCGCATCCTTCTTTTTCACTTTTTCACCTTTTCACATCTTCACTCTTTCACTCTTTCACCTTTTCACCTTTTCACCTTTACTTCAGTTCCAATTCTTTCTGCAGTCGGACGATTTCATCGCGATACTGTGCCGCCTGGAGGAAGTCGAGGCGTTTGGCGGCCTCCTTCATCTGCTGCTGGATCTCGGCGATATACTTCTCCATCTGCGGTCTGGTCATGCGGGCCACGATAGGATCGGCGGCCATCGTCGTGTCTGCGGCAGTGATGCCGAACTCTCGGCGCAGTTCCTTCGTGTCGGCGCGGTTGTCCTGCTGGAGGGCGGCCTGGCTGATGTTCTTCACGATCTGCTTAGGCGTGATGCCGTGTTCCTCGTTGTAGCGGATCTGTTTCTCTCTTCGCCGCAGCGTCTCGTCGATGGTGAGTTGCATGGAGGCGGTGATGGTGTCGGCATACATGATCACCTTGCCGTTCACGTTGCGGGCGGCGCGGCCTGCGGTCTGCGTCAGGCTGCGATGGCTGCGCAGGAAGCCTTCCTTGTCGGCGTCGAGGATAGCCACGAGCGACACCTCGGGCAGGTCGAGGCCTTCACGCAGCAGGTTTACACCCACGAGCACATCGTACTTCCCCAGCCGGAGGTCGTTGAGTATCTGCACGCGCTCGAGGGTCTTCACCTCGCTGTGGATATAGTTCGTCTGCACACCGTGTCTCACGAGGTAGTCGGCCATCTCTTCGGCCATCCGTTTGGTCAGTGTGGTCACCAGCACGCGCTCGCCGCGTTCCTTACGGATCTGAATCTCGTTCAGCAGGTCGTCGATCTGGTTCTCGCTGGGACGCACTTCTATCTCGGGGTCCAGAAGGCCTGTGGGTCGGATAACCTGCTCCACCACGATGCCCTCTGCCTCCTGCAGTTCGAAGTCTGCCGGCGTGGCGCTGACGTAGATGACCTGATTGACCTCCTGCTGGAACTCCTCGAAGCGCAGGGGACGGTTGTCGAAGGCTGCTGGCAGACGGAAGCCGTACTCCACGAGGTTCTGCTTGCGGCTGCGGTCACCGCCGTACATACCGTTGATCTGTGGCACGGAGACGTGGCTCTCGTCGATGAAGAGCAGATAGTCGTCGGGGAAGAAGTCGAGCAGACAGTAAGGCCGTTCGCCCGCCTTGCGGCCGTCGAAGTAGCGACTGTAGTTCTCGATGCCCGAACAGTGTCCCAGTTCCTTGATCATCTCCATGTCGTACTCCACGCGCTCCTTGATCCTCTGCGCCTTGATGCCGTCACCCATCTCCTCGAAGAAGGCAATCTGCTTCATCAGGTCGTCCTGGATGTCGTGGATGGCGATGTTCGTCTGCTCCTCAGAGGTCATGAAGAGGTTGGCGGGGTAGAGGCGGTAGTCCTGGAATCTGGCGATGCGGTCGTAGGTCACGCCGTCCAGTTCCTCGATGGCGTCGACCTCATCGTCCCAGAACGTGACACGCAGCACCACCTCTGAATAGGCCATCGCAATGTCGACGGTATCTCCTTTCACGCGGAAGTTGCCGCGCTGCAGGTCGAGGTCGTTACGCACGTATAGCGACTGTACTAATTTCCTTAACAAAGCATTGCGACTCAGTTTCTGTCCCACTTGCAGTTCGATGACATTCTCCTGCAGGGCCACCGGGCTTCCCATACCGTAAATACATGAAACTGATGATACAACAATTACATCGTTACGTCCTGATAATAAGTTCGATACGGCAGAGAGTCTCAGACGGTCTATCTCGTCGTTGATGGCCAGATCCTTCTCGATATATGTGTCCGTCGTCGGCAGATAAGCCTCAGGCTGATAGTAGTCATAATAACTGACATAATACTCGACGGCGTTCTGCGGAAAGAACTCCTTCATCTCGACGTAGAGTTGGTGCGCCAGCGTCTTGTTGTGGCTCAGGATGAGGGTAGGGCGGTTCCAGTTGGCTATCACGTTGGCCATCGTGAAGGTCTTGCCCGAACCCGTCACGCCGAGCAGCACCTGGGCCTTGTCGCCACGCTCCAGCCCTTCCGTCAGTTGACGGATGGCCTCTGGCTGGTCGCCCGTGGGCTGGTAGTCTGATGTTAAGATATATTTGCTCATAGACTGCAAAGGTACGAATAAATCGAAGAACTACCAAATAATCCTTAATTTATTTGGTGGTATTATAGAAAATGTGTAACTTTGCACCCCGAAATGAAGAAAACAGTCATCATAGCATCACTCGCCACCCTTCTGATGTGCAGTTGCGCATCGGAGTTCAACGCTGTCTATAAGTATGGCGACAACGAGGCGAAGTACGAATATGCCAAGGAGGCCTTCGCCCGTGGCAAATACCAGCATGCAGCCAGTCTGCTGCAGGAGTTGGTGACGATGAAGAAGGGTAGCGACGAGGCTCAGGAGAGTCTGTATCTGCTGGCTATGGCGCAGTACTGCAACCTGGACTACGAGGCTGCCTCGGAGACGTTCAGGAAGTACACGTCGAGTTATCCCCGTGGCCATTATGTTGAGCCCGCCTATTTCTATATAGGCCAGTCGCTCTACCAGAGTTCGCCCGAACCGCGTCTCGACCAGTCGCCTACCAATGGCGCCATCACGGCCTATCAGCAGTTCATGGACCTCTTTCCCGACTCCCGCCTCAGGTCGCAGGCCCAGGAGCGGTTGTATGAACTGACCGACAAACTCATCCAGAAGGAGTTCCTCTCCGCTCAACTCTATTATAACCTCGGCGGCTACTTCGGCAATATCAACTCCAACGAGGAGAGCAACTATAATGCCAGCATCATCACCGCCCAGAACACGCTGAAGAACTACCCCTATTGCAGCCTGCGCGAGGACTTCATGCTGCTCATCATGAAGAGCAAGTTCCAGTTGGCAGAGAACAGTTCCGACGAGAAGCGCGTCGACCGCTACAGGGATGCCGAGGATGAGTGCTACGGCTTCATCAACGAGTTCCCCGACTCGAAGAACGTCGCCTTGGCGGAGAAATACATCGTCAAGTGCAAGAAAGTCACCAAGGAAGTCACCAACGAGGAATAAAATCAGTAAATCAGTAAATCATAAATATCATCATGGATTACAAGAAATCAAAAGCACCCATCAACACCGTATCGCGCAACATCATGGACCTCTGCCGCGACACAGGTAACATCTACGAGAGCGTGGCCATCATCGCCAAGCGCGCCAACCAGATCAGCGTCCAGATCAAGGAAGACCTGAGCAAGAAACTCGCCGAGTTCGCCTCATATAATGACTCGCTGGAGGAAGTGTTCGAGAACCGCGAGCAAATCGAGATTTCCCGCTACTACGAGAAACTGCCGAAGCCCACGCTGCTGGCTACGCAGGAGTTCATCGAGGACAAGGTCTACTGGCGTGACCCCGCTCGTGAGAATCAGGAGAACAACTTCTAACCCCCGTCTCCCCATGTGGCAGCGTAAACAGACCCTTTTCCTCCTGGCGGCCGTCATCCTGACCGTCGTCTGCCTCTGCATGCAGATAGGCTCCTACAATGCGGCAGGACTCGATGTGGCCCGCGTGTACAACCTGTGGTTTACCGACCCTCTGGGTCACCGCCACTTCGACACCTGGCCCCTGTTCGCCATCCTGCTGCCTACGGCTGCCCTCGGCGCCTATACCATCTTCATCTTCCGCAACCGCAAGATCCAGGCACTCTTCTGCGCGCTCAACGTGCTGCTGATCGTCGGATGGTATATCTGCTTCTTCGTTGTGGCGCAGACCGTCGACAACAAGACGTGGGGTACCGTCGACTTCCGGCCTTCATGGCCAGCCGTCCTGCCTGCCATCGCCCTCATTTTTTATCTGATGGCCCGTCATGCCATCAATGCCGATGAGAAGTTGGTGCGCTCGCTGGACCGCATTCGCTAAGAAATCCTCTTTTTTTGTGTATAGCATAAGTCCGCTCCTTTTTTCAGGGGGCGGGCTTGCTTTCCCCTCCAGAGAAGGTCTCAAACGTAAAAACTATCATGGTACTGACAATGAAAAAAATCATGCAATGGATGCTGATCGCCGTCCATGTTTGCAGTTTATCATTACTCTCATCGTGTACGGGCGACACTGACGACAACCCCGTACAGCCAGGACCAGCAGAATACAAGGGCGTTCCTCTCGTGATACTCGATACGGATATCGGCTCCTCGACCGATGACCTCATCGCCTTGGAGATGCTTTATCACTATGCAAACGAGGGGCGCTGCAAACTGCTTGGCGTCGTGGTGAACCGACAAGGTGAGGAATATGGTGCTCTGGCTGACGTGATGAACACTTATTTCGGCTATGGCAACGTACCCATCGGCGTGGAGCGAGGCGGCATCAAGAATCCCACTGTGTTTATCGATTACAAGAATCTCTACAAGCAGAAGACCGATAATGGGGAACTGATGTTCAAGAGAACCGTCAGCGACTGTTCTACTCTGCCCAACGGATGGCAACTCTACCGGCAGTTGCTCGTTTCGCAGCCCGACCATTCGGTCAGCATCTGCTCCACGGGCTTTGTCTCCTGCCTGGTTCAATTGCTGCACTCCGGCCCCGACGACGTCTCGTTGCTCACGGGCGTAGAACTGGTGCGCCAGAAGGTGAAATGCCTCTATATCATGGCTGGTGTGTTCTCCGCGTCGCACGAGCCCGACTATAATTTCCTTCAGGATCCGACCTATGCCAAACTACTCTTTAATTCGTGGCCTCGCGAAGTGGATGTCGTATTCTCTCCCATGGAGGTGGGCAACGAGATTGACTATAGACCTGAATTAGTGATCAGCGACATCGACTGGACTGACATCCACCCCATCAAGCAGGTATATATGAACTACAAATGCGATTCAGGGCAGAGGATGTGGGATCCGTTGACCGTGATCCAGGCCGTAGAGGGCGACGATCTGTTCACACTCTCTGAGCGCGGCATCGTCACCATCACAGAAGAGTGCGGAACCGATTTCACACCGTCGGCCACAGGTAATGGCCGCTATCAGAAACCGGGTTCCAAAGTGTGGTGTGATGCGATGCTGGAGAAGATCAGGAATTATAATAGGATGAAGTAGAACATCTACCTGGCCTGCACGGCGCTCGGTCTGCACACGGTGGCACGGGCGATGATGGACAAGGACGCCATCAAGCGCGAACTGAAACTGGCCGACACGAGCATCATCCTGCTGAACCATCCCATCGGCTTCGGCAAGTAAGCGCGCCAGAGGCTAATCTTGTATTTGATTATAGATTTCACGCCCTGAAGGTCAGGCAGGCCCAGTCGTTGTCGGCTTGCTGCTGCCGGAGGGCGAGACCGAGTGTGGCTGCCTTGTCGATGAGCAGGGGACTGTCGGCGGTGTAGAAGCCGCTGAGGATGAGAACGGCGCCTGGGGCCATCTTCTGGCGGAACAGGGGGAGGTCGTTGAGCAGGATGTTGCGGTTGATGTTGGCCATCACGAGGCTGAACGTGCCTTCCACCTTATTTAATATAGTAGCGTCACCGAGCAGGGATGTGAAGCGGTCGTCTACGCGGTTGATGACGGCATTGTGGCGGGCATTGTCCACACTCCACTCGTCGATGTCGTAGCCGACGGCCTCAGTGGCTCCCAGTTTCAGGGCGCAGATGGAGAGGATGCCTGTGCCTGTGCCGCAGTCGAGGACTCGCATGGAGGGCTTTTCTTTCGAGGAAAGAGGAAAGAGGAAAGAGGAAAGGGATTTGTCAGAGGCGGAGGGAGTTGGATTCTTGGCGGAGAAGAGGTCGAGGAGGGTAGCGCAGATCATGCGGGTAGTCTCGTGGGTGCCTGTACCGAAGGCGAGGCGGGCATCGATCTCGATCTCTAAGAGGTGAGAGGTGAGAGACGAGAGGCGAGAGGTGAGAGGCGAGAGGTGAGAGGATACCTCTGAGGGTAGATGGCGGCCGTCGTGAATGATGATTCCCTCAAAAGTATTCTCACTCCACACTCCACACTCCTCACTCCTCACTCCACACTCCTCACTCCTCGCACTACACTCCTCACTCCTCGCACTACACTCCTCACTCCTCGAGACCACAATCGGCTCAAAACCTTCCTGCTCCCATTGCTCGTTCCAGTCGCGGTCTTCAGCCTCGCGGACGTCGTAGCGGATGCTGACTCCTTCGAAGGGGAAGTCGGCGATAGATTCCTGCAAGGCTGCTTCCGAGAAGAGTGACTGCTGGACATAGCCGAGGAGGCCTGTCTCCGTCTCCTCGAACGTCTCGAATCCTGCGTCTCCGGCAAGAGCGGCAAGCAGGTCGCAGGCGTCGGCGGAGTAGGGCGAAATGGTGAATTCTACCTCAAAATATTTCATAAGGATGTTAATTTTTACCGCAAAATTACAAAAAATAGGGAAAATCCTATCATAAGTTAGGGTTTTTCCGTACTTTTGCAAGTAAATTCGCAGTATTTTTGCACCGTGAACCAATTAAAATGCTTAGAAAATGAAGAAACTGTTGCTGATTTCCATGTTCGCCGGTATGCTGCCGTTGTCGATGGTGGCGCAGGTTGATGACCTCTATTTCGTTCCAAAGAAAAAGAGTGCAGAGAAGGTGACGGACAATTACGGTATGCCTACCGATGTGTATTACTCGGGTAGCGACCGTAGCATAGATGAGTATAACCGTCGGGGCAGGAGTACTGTTGAGGTGCTTGACAATGATACGACGGCGAACGACATCATCGTCTTCAGTCCGGAGAAGGGTGTCTATCCCAGCGACTCGCTGGCCAGTGACTCGGTCTCTGACGAGGACTTCAAGTTGACGAAGCGGATGAGCCGTTTTGAGGATTACAGGCTCACGGACAATGAGGCCTTCTGGGCTGGCTACAATGCCGGACGCTACGACTGGGCCTGGCATTCGCCCTGGTACTACACTCGCTATGGCTGGTATGACCCTTGGTATTACGGTCGCTGGGGCTGGTACGACCCCTGGTACTATAGCCGCTGGGGCTATTATGGCTGGTATGATCCCTGGTATTACGGCTACTATAGCAGTTGGTATGATCCCTGGTATTATCGTGGCTGGGGCTATTATGGCGGTGTGGTATGGTATGGCGGTAGTGTGAGTCGGCCTTATGCCAACAGGATCGGCGCAGGCACTATCCGTCGCGACGGCGGGACTTACGCAGGCTATCGCAGGAGCGGTTCCTCGTCGAACTATGCTAACAGTAGCCGGGTGAGTACGTTGCGCAACAGAACCGTCAATGGCAACAGTCGCAATGGTCGGGTGGATCGCTCGTCGCGTACCTATAATAATTCAAATTATGGTAACCGTACTTATAATTCGGGCAGTTTCAACGGCTCGCGCAGTAGCGGCAGTTTCAGCGGTGGCTCCCGTAGCGGTGGCAGTTTCGGCGGCGGTGGTGGCGGTTTCAGCGGTGGCTCCCGTGGTGGAGGCGGCGGTGGCGGTAGCCGTATGGGCGGAAGAAGGTAGTTCTTTTGTTTACAGTTGACGGTTTACAGTTTACAGTTGATTACATGATATACGATATATAATTCATAATATATATTTAAGGCATGAAGATGAAGAAGTTATATATTGCAGCATTGGCTCTGGCAGCAGTCCTGCCGGCCTCTGCACAGGATACTTATGAGAGTGCCCGCGTGTTGGGCAGTGATCTGAACGGTACGGCCCGCTATGTGGGTATGGGTGGCGCTATGGAAGCCCTGGGCGCTGAAATCTCAACGATGTCAACAAACCCTGCTGGTATCGGCCTGTTCCGCCATTCCACGGTAAGTGGCTCGTTCGGTGTCGTCACACAGTCTGGTGCGAAGGAGTTCGACGGAAAGAATGGCACGAAGATGAGTTTCGACCAACTGGGAATGGTCTATTCCTCACGCGTCAGCCGTCGTTCGTTCGTCAATGTGGGCTTCAACTTCCACAAAAGCCGCAACTTCAACCAGATCCTTTCGGCAGCCAACAGCCTGCGTAACACCTCGCAGAACTATCTGTCGTACCACAAGGCTGATCTCGAGGATGTCAGGAAGGGCGGATACTATTGGGATTTCAATAACAACGACGAGGTGATCGGCTATGAGAACGAGAAGAGTAACTACCGGGCTCAGACCTTCAGCCAGGCTGACTATCTGAACCTGAATGCCCTGAACCTCGATAAAGACGGCGATGGCTATGCGATGTTCTACAATACTGCCGACAACTATATGTTCGACCGTTCACAACGGGGATGGATCAGCGAGTTCGACTTCAACGTGAGCGGTAACCAGAACGACCGGTTCTACTGGGGTGTGACCGTCGGCATCCACGACGTGAACTACAAGGGCTTCTCCATCTATACCGAGCGACTGGTTAATGGCGAGGGTAACCCTGGCGGCAATGACGGCAATGAGGACTATGTGGACTATTTGGACAGTCGCGAGATAGACGGAACGGGTATCGACGTGAAGGCAGGCATCATCTTCAGACCTGTAGAAGCATCACCTTTCCGAATCGGTCTATATGTCTCAACGCCAACGTGGTATGAACTGAGGTCGGACAACTCTACCGACTTTAACAACGACTCTGAATACGGTCTCGAAGACTCGTGGCACTCGGGCGAGAGTTACAAGTTCCGTTACTATACCCCGTGGAAGTTCGGTGTCAGCCTCGGACATACCATCGGCACCAATGTGGCTCTGGGTGCAGGCTATGAGGTGTCTGACTATAGTTCGGCGATGAATCGCATTATCTCTGACGATACAAATTACTATGGTACCGAGCGCTCGTATTGTGATGAGGCGATGGAGCCTAATACGGAGAAGTCCCTGAAGGCCGTCCACCTGCTGAAGGCTGGTATTGAATTCAAGCCCGACACCGATCTGTCGTTGCGAGCCGGTTACAACTATGTGTCGTCAGCCTATGAGAGGGACGGCGTGCGCGATATGTTCCTCGATTCTCCTGGCGTGGCCTACGCCTCGACGACAGACTACGTGAACTGGAAAGACACCCATCGCATCACGTGCGGTATGGGCTACAAGGTGAGCGGCTGGAACTTCGACGTCGCCTATCAGTACAGCACGGTCAGTGGTGACTTCTATCCCATGCAGGCCTTCGAGCCCGGTCAGAGTGTGGGCGCCACTAATGTGAAGTTCAATCGCCACCAAGTGCTCATGACTGTCGGATATTCCTTCTGAAATGAATGGTGAATGAATATAAATGCGGCTTTATGCAAATAAGGCCGCTTTTTTTTGTTTATTCGGCTGAAAAGTCGTACCTTTGCGGGCATAAATTTCGAAACATTGTAATCTTATATGAAAAAGTTATTATTAGGCGACGAGGCAATAGCCCAGGGTGCCATCGATGCAGGCCTGAGCGGTGTATATGCCTATCCCGGCACTCCGTCGACGGAGATTACCGAGTATATCCAGGAGTCGCCCATCGCTAAGGAGAGAAACATCCATCGCCGTTGGTCTACCAATGAGAAGACGGCCATGGAAGCAGCGCTCGGCATGTCGTATATGGGCAAGCGGGCGCTGGTGTGTATGAAACATGTGGGACTGAATGTCTGTGCCGATCCCTTCGTCAATTCAGGAATGACGGGCACAAACGGTGGTCTGGTGGTGCTGGTGGCCGACGACCCGTCGATGCACTCCTCGCAGGACGAGCAGGACAGCCGCTTCTATGGTAAGTTCGCCATGATTCCTACCTTGGAACCCAGTTCTCAGCAGGAGGCCTACGACATGATGCAGGAGGCCTTCGACCTGTCGGAACAGTTGAAACTCCCCATCCTGATGCGCGTCACCACCCGCATGGCTCATAGTCGTGCCGTCGTGGAGGTGAAGGAGACTCCCCGTGAGCAGAATGCCCTCAACTATGATGCTCCAGCCTGCAACTGGGTGCTTCTGCCTGCCTTTGCCCGTAGGAGAAACGACATCGTCACGGCCCAGCAACCTCTGTTGGAGCAGATGGCCGTAGACTCAAAATACAATCAGTATATCGATGGTGAAGACCATAAACTCGGCATCATCGCCAGCGGTATTGCCTTCAACTATCTGATGGAGTGCTATCCCAACGGATGCGCTTATCCCGTGCTGAAGATCTCTCAGTATCCGATACCGAAGAAACTGATCCGCCGGATGACCGACGACTGCGAGCAAGTGTTGGTTGCTGAAGAGGGTCAGCCGTTCATCGAGGACCAGGTGCGAGGTGTGATGCCCGGCAATGCCGTCATCAAGGGTCGTCTGACGGGTGAACTGCCTCGTACGGGAGAACTCAATCCCGACTGTCTGAAGAAGGCTCTTGGTCTGGAGAACGGTGAGAACTATGCGCCTTGTGAGGACGTGACGCCACGTCCGCCGGCACTCTGTCAGGGGTGCGGTCACCGTGATGTCTATACGGCTATCAACGAGGTCTTGCGCGACTACCCCAACGCCCGTGTCTTCGGTGATATAGGTTGTTATACCCTGGGCTTCCTGCCTCCCTATAAGGCCATCCACTCCTGTGTGGATATGGGTGCGTCAATCACGATGGCCAAGGGCGCTTCGGATGCAGGCCAGTGGCCGGCTCTCGCTATCATCGGCGACTCTACCTTTACCCATTCGGGTATGACCGGTCTGCTCGATGCCATCAACGAGAATGCGGACATCACCGTCATTATCTCCGACAATCTGACGACGGCTATGACCGGCGGACAGGATTCTGCTGGAACCAACAAGTTCGAGGCAATCTGCAAGGGACTCGGTCTCTCTGAGGATCATCTGAAGGTGGTGAACCCCATTCCGAAGAACATGCCCGAGATTACGCAGGCCATCCGCGACGAGATCAACTATCACGGTGTGAGTGTCATCATCCCGCGTCGTGAGTGCATGCAGACCCTCCAGCGTCATCTCAAGCAGAAGAAAGCGAAATAGTAATTGGTTTACAATATGAAAACAGATATTATACTTTGCGGTGTAGGAGGACAAGGAATCCTCTCTATCGCCACCATCATCGGCGAGGCCGCCATGAAGGAGAACCTCTATATCAAGCAGGCTGAGGTGCACGGCATGAGTCAGCGCGGTGGTGATGTGCAGTCGAATCTGCGTATCTCGAGCAATCCCATTGCCAGCGACCTGATTCCCCTCGGTGGTGCCGATGTCATCATCTCGATGGAACCCATGGAGGCGCTTCGCTATCTGCCGTTTCTGGCAAAGGACGGTTGGATCATCACGTCGAGCACGCCTTTCGTCAATATCCCCAACTATCCTGATATTGAGAAGATCAGACAGGATCTCAACGAGATCAAGAATGTGATTGTACTCGATATAGAGCAGGCGGCAAAGGACAACGCCGTGCCCCGTAGTGCAAATGTGATCCTGTTGGGCGCGGCTCAGAAGGCGCTCGGCATTGAGTACGACAAACTCGAAGACGCCATCCGTCGTGTCTTCGGCCGTAAGGGTGAGGCTGTCGTAGAGGCCAACATCAAGGCGCTCGCCATCGGTAAGGAGGCGCAGAAGTAGATTTAATAGTTTATTGTTTATAGTTTAATGTTTATAGTTTATAGTTGATTACTTCTATAGGCTGATATAGATTCAATGGCTTGCATGGTTATCATCTATAAACTATAAACTCTAAACTATAAACAAAATAGAAGAATAGAAATGGAAACTCCAATTAAGAAAGAAATCGTCGACGGTCTTGTGGCCGATCTGGGCATCAACGACTTTGCCAAAGCCACGATCCGCGAGGTGAAACAGGTAGCCGCCAAGGCCGAGAAACAGAGTGGGGTAGAGTTCATCAAGATGGAGATGGGCATCCCTGGCCTTCCTGCCGCTCAGGTAGGTGTCGACGCCCAGATCAAAGCGCTCGAAGACGGCATTGCACATTCCTATCCTGATATCCAGGGTGCTCCGGTGCTGAAACAGGCTGCCTCGCAATTCGTCAAGGCCTTCATTGGCATAGACATCAAACCTGAGGGATGTGTGCCTGTCACTGGGTCGATGCAGGGAACGTTTGCTTCGTTCCTTACCTGTTCACAATGTGACCATCGTAAGGATACGGTCCTCTTTATCGATCCGGGCTTCCCCGTGCAGAAGATGCAGTTGCAGGTGATGGGCGTGAAATACGAGACGTTCGATGTCTATGACTATCGCGGTGACAAACTTGGCGCGAAACTTGAGAGTTATCTCTCGAAAGGGAATATCTGCGCCATCGTATACTCCAATCCCAACAATCCCTCGTGGATCTGTCTGCGGGAGGAGGAGTTGAAGGTGATAGGCACGCTGGCTACGAAATACGACGTGATCGTGATGGAAGACCTGGCTTACTTCGCCATGGACTTCCGAAAGGATCTCTCCACGCCGTTCCAACCACCCTATCAGGCTACGGTCGCCCGTTACACAGACAATTATATGTTGCTCATCAGCGGTTCGAAAGCGTTTAGTTATGCGGGTGAACGTATTGGCGTGACATGTATCTCGGATGCCTTGTTCCATCGTCATTTCGACGATCTCGCCAACCGTTACGAAGGACTGCCGTTTGGCCCTGTCTTCTCAACCCGTATGCTCTATGCGCTGAGTTCTGGCACGAGCCATAGTGCCCAGTATGCCTTGGCTGCTATGTTTACCGCTGCTTATGAAGGGAGATATGATTTCCGCAAGGAGATTTCGGTCTATGGTGAACGGGCCAGGAAACTGAAGGAGATCTTCTGCCGTCACAACTTCTACGTGGTGTATGACAAGGACCTCGACGAACCTATCGCCGACGGTTTCTATTTCACCATTGGCTATCCCGGTATGACGTCGGGAGAGTTGGCTCATGAGTTGATGTACTATGGTGTCTCGGCCATCTGCCTGATTACCTGTGGTTCTGAACAGGAGGGCTTGCGTGTCTGTACCTCATTTATCGAGGACCATCAGTATGCGCTATTGGAAGAAAGAATGAAACTCTTCGAAATCAATAATCCTCGGTAATACCGGGGATTATTTTTTGGATGGAGGAGGCGTCTTGCCACCCTTCTTTCCTTTCTGATCCTTGGGTGACTTGTTCTTCTTTTCTGGTTTCGGTGCCGTCTCTTGGCTTTCACTCTGGCTCATGTCGACAGCCACAAACTTGAAGTCTTCCTCAGGGATGAAACGGACGTCGTAGGTCGTCTTCTTGTTCTGAGTGTACATCTTCTTCATCTTCTCATACTTCTTCTCTACCTTCTTCCGCTTCTTGTCGCCGATGACGATACACGTGCGATGAGCCTCGTTGAGTTTGTCTGTGCAGTAGTTGCGCAACTGCATCGAGTAACTGCTTCGACCGGCGAGAAGGCTCTTCTTCTGTGAGAACCACACGCTGTCAATCTCCTGGATGTTGGTAAAGTAGACGATAGAGTCGTTGAATGAAGCAGAGAATCCGAACATATAGGCCTTCTTCTCAACGATGTTCTTTGCCTGTGCAGATGAATATATCAAGGTGAACAGCGCCGTGAGGGCCGTACCAAGTATCAAGTGTCTGATGGGTTTCATTATCCTAAATATGTCTTTAATATTTTATTCTTCGTGCAGGTGCGCAGTTTCCGGATGGCTTTCTCCTTGATCTGGCGGACGCGCTCCCGCGAGAGGCCGTATTTCGCACCAATCTCTTCGAGGGTGAGTTCCTGGCAGTTGATGCCGTAGGAGTCTTCAATCACTTTCCGCTCCCGTTCAGACAGGACATTCAGCGCATGCCGGATCTCTGATTTCAGCGACTCCATCACGAGGTCTTTGTCGGTCGGAGGGATGTCTTCGTTCACCATCACGTCGAGCAGACTGTTGTCTTCACCCTCGGCAAACGGTGCGTCTACGGAGACATGATGCCCGCTGATGCTCATCGCCTCGTCGATCTTTTCTGTCGGCAGGTCAACATTCTCGGCAATCTCATCCATTGAAGGACGGCGCTCGTTCAACTGCTCGAACTTACTGATCTCACGTGTGATCTTGTTGTACGACCCAACCTGGTTCAGAGGCAACCTGACGATACGGCTTTGCTCAGAGATGGCCTGCAAGATGCTCTGCCGGATCCACCACACGGCATACGAGATGAACTTGAAACCGCGGGTCTCGTCGAACCGTTCTGCGGCTTTCAACAGTCCTAGGTTGCCCTCGTTGATGAGGTCGGACAGGCTCATGCCCTGGTTCTGGTACTGCTTCGCTACTGAGACAACAAATCGCAAGTTGGCCTTGGTCAGCCGCTCAAGGGCTTTCTGATCTCCTTTGCGGATGCGCTGGGCGAGTTCTGCTTCCTCCTCGGCAGAGATCATCTCTTCTTTGCCGATTTCCTGCAGGTACTTTTCCAGCGAGGCACTCTCGCGGTTAGTAATCGATTTTATGATTTTCAGTTGTCTCATTGGTTGTTTTCTTGTAGCCAAAATGCAAAGTTATGGCATTTTCATGAAACAACCAAAGAAAAAAGGAAAAATTTTTATTTTTCTTTGTTTATAGTTTAAAAGTTTATAGTTTATAGATGATTACACTTGCAGTTTCGAATGGCTTGCTAGCAAATCAACTATAAACTATAAACAGTCAACTGTAAACTGTAAACTAAGTTTTAGTCATTTTCGAGCGGTACGGCGAAGTAGCCTTTCTTTCCGGTAGGATAGATACCCTGGATATAGAGTACGGGCTCCTTGCTTGTTGAGGCTTCCTTCACGGTGCTCTGCAGGTCTTCAATCGACTTGATGCTCTTGTCGTTCACGCGCTGGATGATGAAGCCCTTCGGTACACCGGCATCCTTCAGTTTACCACCGCTGACCTTCATCACTTCCAGGCCGTAGCCGATGTTCAGTTGTTCCTTCTGGCTGTCGGTGATGGCACGGAAGTTTCCGCCCAGCACGTCGAGATCGGCATTCTTCACGACCTTGGTGTTGCCCTGCTCATTCTTCAGGGTCAGCGTGACGTTCTTCTTCGACTTGTTGCGCAGATAGGTCACGGTAACCTTGTCACCAGGACGCTTCTGGGCGATGATGTTCTGCAACTCACCGAACTTCGTGACTTTCTGTCCGTCGATGTGGGTGATGACGTCGTCTTTCTTCAGGCCTGCGTCAGCAGCGGCACCGTCTTCCACGACCTCTGCGATGTAGATACCTTCCATCGTGCCGAGATCCACCTCGTTGCCCTTCTCCTTCTCAGCATCCACATACACGTTCACGTCGGAACCTTTGATGCCGATCATGGCGCGCTGTACGTTGCCGTACTGCTTGATGTCGGCCACCACCTTGTTCATGATGGTGGTGGGGATGGCAAAGCCATAACCGATATTCGAACCTGTCTGGGAGTAGATCATGGCGTTGATACCGATCAGCGCACCGTTGGTGTTTACCAATGCACCACCCGAGTTACCCTGGTTGATGGCTGCATCAGTCTGAATCATCGAAGAGACACCAGAACCCATCGACCGGGCCTTGGCAGATACGATACCTGCGGTCACGGTGTTGTTCAGTCCTAACGGATTGCCGACGGCCAGTACCCACTCACCGACTTTGACGTCGTCAGAATTGGCAATCTGGATAGCCGGCAGGTTCTTACCGTCAATCTTGATGAGGGCAAGGTCTGTCGTGGCGTCGGCGCCGATGATACGGGCTGAGTATTCCTTGTTGTCGTTCAGGGTGACTGTCAGTTCGTCAGCACCGTCCACCACGTGGTTGTTGGTCACGATATAGCCGTCGGTAGAGATGATCACACCAGAGCCAGCAGCCGTGCGCTTAGGGGTCTGCACCTGACGCTGACGCTTGCCACCGTTACCTTGGCCACGACCGAAGAAACCGCCGAAGGGGTCGGAGAAGAAATCCTCAAAGGGATCACTATACTCAACCGTCTGCACCTTCGAGTTCTGTGTGTTCTTGATATACACGACCGATGGCAGGGATTTTTCTGCGGCATAGGTCAGGTCTACAGGCTGTACGGCAGGAGCCGAACTGACAACGGGGTTGGGTGAAGAGGGATTGGCAGCATTGGTCTTGTTGAAAGCGGCTACCGAGAGTACCAAAGCAACGGCGCACATGGCTGGCGTTGCCACATTGACGATCTTTTTCATATTCTCATTCATTTGTTTAATGTTTTAAATGTTCATTATTCTTCATTTCAATGGTTTTCATCGAATTCGGGTGCAAATATAGGTGCATTTTTTCGGATTGTGACAAATTGTCGTGAATATTTGTCCCAATTTAACAATTCGCCTTAAAGGCTTAACGGCTCTTTGCGGTTAACAGTTGGAATCTTAAATTACTGACAAATTTAAGAGAGTGATATGTTTTTAGTTGATTATTTGCAATTATCCTATTGCAATGCTTTCGTATTTCAACTAAAATGTGTAACTTTGCATCCGAAAGTACTGTCACGGTCTGTCGCTGGTGCCATAAGGCACGAGAGGAAAGTCCGGGCAGCATAGGGCGCTCCACTTCTGAAAATGGAAGCTATTGGCGACAGTAGGTGAGGGCAGAAGAGAATGACCGCCTTGTCTTCGGACGGGGTAAGGGTGAGAAGGTGGTGTAAGAGACCACCAGCCAATGGGTGATCATTGGGCTGTGCCCGCTGGAGGCTGCAAGTTCATGTATACCGTCCCGAGAGAGGGTTGCCCGCCCGAGTTGACGAAGGTCTGAGCAGCAATGCGACACGGCCGGGGCTCATGCGGCGGAGGGTAGAACGCTTAAGCCCTGGGGTGACTCAGGGATTAGATAAATGACAGACGCCGTGCAAACGGTACAGAACCCGGCTTACAGGGACAGTGCTTTCTTTTTTTTGGATGCATACACATTATATATAATATGGCAACAGTAGACGATAAGAAAGTGATTTTCTCGATGGTGGGCGTGAGCAAGACCATCCAGCAGAACCAGAAACAAGTGCTCAAGAACATCTACCTCAGTTTCTTCTATGGCGCTAAGATCGGCATCATCGGTCTGAATGGTGCTGGTAAGTCGACGCTCATGAAGATCATTGCAGGCCTTGACCAGCAGTATCAGGGCAACGTGGTGTGGAGCCCGGGCTATTCCGTCGGCTATCTCCCACAGGATCCTCCGCTCAATGAGGAGAAGACGGTCAAGGAGAATGTCATGGAGGGCGTGCAACATGTGTATGACGCTTTGGCAGAATATGATGACATCAACGTCAAGTTCGGCTTGCCCGAGTACTACGAAGACCCCGATAAGATGGAGAAACTCATGGCGCGACAGGCAGAGTTGCAGGATATCATCGACGCCACCGACGCCTGGAACATGGACTCGAAACTCGACCGTGCCATGGCTGCCTTGAACTGTCCCCCGGGCGACTGGAGTGTGAAGAACCTCTCGGGTGGTGAGCGTCGCCGTGTGGCCCTCTGCCGACTGCTTCTGCAGAAGCCCGACGTGCTGTTGCTCGACGAGCCTACCAACCACCTCGACGCTGAGTCTATCGACTGGCTCGAACAGCATCTCCAGCAGTACGAGGGTACCGTGATTGCCGTTACCCACGACCGTTACTTCCTCGACGATGTGGCTGAGTGGATACTCGAACTCGACCGTGGGGAGGGAATCCCCTGGAAGGGTAACTACTCGTCTTGGCTTGAACAGAAGTCTCAGCGTCTGGCCCAGGAGGAGAAGCAGGCCTCGAAGCGCCGTAAGACACTGGAGCGCGAACTCGAGTGGGTGCGTATGGCCCCGAAGGCCCGTCAGGCTAAGGGTAAGGCCCGTCTGAACTCTTATGAGACGATGCTCAACGAAGAGCAGAAACAGAAGGAGGAGAAACTCGAAATATTTATCCCCAACGGTCCTCGCCTCGGCAATAAGGTCATTGTCGCCGAACACGTCGCCAAGTCCTATCCGGAGAAACCGCTCTTCAGCGACCTCAATTTCAACCTGCCTCCTAATGGCATTGTGGGCGTGATTGGTCCCAACGGTGCCGGCAAGACCACGCTCTTCCGGCTTATCATGGGCCTCGAAACTCCTGATGCCGGCTCCTTCGATGTGGGCGAGACGGTCAAACTCTCCTACGTCGACCAGCAGCATAAGGATATCGACCCTGACAAGAGCGTCTATCAGGTCGTCAGCGGTGGCAACGAGACCATCCGCATGGGAGGCCGTGATGTCAACGTGCGGGCCTATCTCTCACGCTTCAACTTCAGCGGTGCCGACCAGGAGAAGAAGTGTGGCGTCCTCTCCGGTGGTGAGCGCAACCGCCTCCATCTGGCCATCGCCCTGAAACAGGAGGGCAACGTGCTGTTGCTCGACGAGCCCACGAACGATATCGACGTCAACACCCTCCGGGCTCTTGAGGAAGGTCTTGAGGCCTTTGCCGGCTGTGCCGTCATCATCAGCCACGACCGTTGGTTCCTCGACCGTATCTGTACCCACATCCTGGCCTTCGAGGGCGAGGGGAGTGTCTTCTATTTCGAGGGCAACTACTCTGAGTACGAGACGAATAAGGCTCAGCGCCTGGGGCTCGAAGAACCCAAACGCATCCGCTATCGCAAGTTGATGGAGGAGTAAGTCTTTGCAAATATTAACCATTAAAATAGTAACGAGTAAATGAAAAAGATTTCGTTTTTGTTGATGTGTCTCTTCAGCAGCATGATGATGCAGGCAGGAGAGATCACCGAGGCACAGGCCCTGCAGAAGGCCCAGCAGATTCTGAAAGGCAGGCAGTTGGTGAAGGAACGGGCACGGACGCGTGGTGCCGAAGCAACATCACCGGCCTACTATGTGTTTAATGCCGAGGCAGACGGCGGTTTCGCCATCATTGCCTCCAACGACCAGATGCCAGAGGTGCTGGGCTATGCCGAGCAGGGACATCTGAACCTCGCGCAGGTACCCGACAACGTGAAGTGGCTCCTGGACTACTATGAAGGGATTGCCAAGTCGCTGAAAAAGTCTTCTGCCCCTGGCCGTCGTGCAGGGACCAGGAGTGCCAGTGAGCGCACAGAACTGGTTCCACTGCTGAATACCAAATGGAATCAGGATGGTATCTACCAGGATCAATGCCCGGATATCAGTGGCACCAAGACGCTTACCGGCTGTGTCGCCACGGCAATGGCCCAGGTGGTGAACTTCTTCCAGTGGCCACTGAACAGCGTGCGAGAGGCCGTCGGCTATACCTCTAACAAAGATGATGCAGAAAAGAAGATAGACCTTCCGTCTCTGCCAGCCCGCAAGTTCAACTGGTTCAACATGGCCGACGGCGACATTGCCTGGCTGATGCGCTACTGCGGACAGTCCGTGCTGATGGACTATAAAACAGACGAGTCGACTTCCAGTCCTTCGAGCATCCCGGGTGCCCTCATCTCCGTCTTTAACTTCAGTAAGGGCGTTGATCTGGTAGACCGCAAAGAGTTCACCGACGAGGAATGGGAACAGGCCCTCTATCACGAGATCGAGTTGGGACGTCCCGTCATCTATAGCGGATTCAAGAACAAGAAGGGTCATACCTTCGTGCTCCATGGCTATAAGAATGGTCAGTTCTACATCAACTGGGGCTGGGGTGGTGCCCTCGACGGTTACTTCGCCCTGACGTCGCTCACACCCGGCGACAATGACTTCACCGAGGATCAGAACGCTGTGGTTGGCATCCAGCCGGCCTCGAACAATGATGTCAGTTACGAGGAGAAGCAGGAGATTGGCTTCCGCGAGGTGCATGTTGAGCATCAGGGGCAGTTGGCTACATTGCTGCCAGAAAGCGAGCGCTATCTCATCAGTCGTCTGAAGGTGACTGGCGAGATTGGTGGTAAGGATATCGACGTCATTCGAGATATGTCGGAGAACAAGTATGGAAATGGCAATCAGGGTCGTTTGTCGAAACTTGACCTGTCGGAGGCTCGGCTCGTCGGTGGCGAGAAGTTCATTTTACTTGGTAATGAATATGATACGGCAGACGACGTGTTAACAGGATCGTTTTTTTTAAATTGTTACACGTTGACCAATGTCATATTGCCTAAAACGTTGAAGGAAATCCGCTATGCGGCTTTCACCAATACAAGCCTGACCTCAATTGTCATTCCAAAGTCTGTGACAACACTTAGTGCCCTGGCCTTTGATGTCCCGACACTCAATTCGATTCAGGTAGAAGAGGGTAACCCCAACTATTATTCTCAGAACAATGCCATCTACGAGAAGTCTACAGGCAAACTGGTCAGAGGCTGTTTGGCATCAGGCATTCCTGAAGGAGTGACAGAGATTGGCAATTCTGCCTTTAGAAAAGCTGATTTAGAGAAACTTGTACTCCCAAAGAGCCTGAAGAAGTTTGGCATGCAATCCTTTTGTGATAATGAAAAAATCACGGACATCTACATTCCCGCTTCTATAGAGGAAATAGGAGATTATGCGTTCGATAATTGCAACTTGCAGACCATTACCATCGATACAGACAACCCGAAGTACGACTCACGCGACAACTGCAATGCCATCATCGAGACGGCCACCAATACGCTATTGCAGGCATCTAACGGCACTTCTGTGATTCCGGCAACGGTGACAGGTCTGGCCAATGGTGCTTTTGCCCGTCTTAACATCGAGAGCATTGACATTCCGCAGACAGTAACCAATTACGGTGTGGGTTTATTTGATTATTCAAAGACCTCCATCTTCCATGTGCACTATCCTGAGCCCATTGAGATCCCAGCGAATGCCTTCAATTTCATCATAAACGGACAGGTAGCCAACTTAATTAGAGAGAATGCCCGTCTTATTGTGCCCAATGGCACGAAGGCAAAATATGCAGCAGCCACGGGGTGGAAGGTGTTTGGCATGGGCTCCTATAAGATCATTGAGGAGTCGGAGTATAATGCTTCACGCCAGTTCACCGTCACTTTGACTGAAGCCGGTACGCTCGAAACCACACTTACCCAGGACACGAAGGATATTGTGGAGGAACTGACGGTGAAAGGCCCCATCAATGGCAGGGATTTACAGTGCCTGAAGGGCATGTGCGGTCAGTATGGTGTGCTGACGAGCATCAATCTCTCCGATGCAACGATTGTTGATGGTGAAGGCACTACGGCCAACGTATTGCCTGACGGAGCCTTCCAGACGACGATGGCACTCCGGCATATCGTGCTTCCGAAGAATCTGACAGCCATTGGCAGTTTTGCCTTCCAGGATAGTGGTATCGAGGAACTGGTATTGCCAGCGACTGTTAAGGAGTTAGGTCGTGACATCTTCTACTATGCCCGTAACCTGAAGGCCCTGAGCGTAGAAAAGGGCAACACCGTGTTCGATTCTCGCGACAACTGCAATGCCATTATCGAAACGGCTTCCAACACATTGCGTATCGGATGTGCCAATACGGTGGTTCCTGACGGCATCGAAGCCCTTGGACAAATGGCCTTCAGCGGCATTCCTTCACTGAAGGAAGTCAAGTTGCCAAGCGGCCTGACATCTATCGGATGGGCTGCTTTCTGGGCCGACACCGAACTCTCCAAGGTGACACTGTCAGAGAGTGTCACTGATATCGGTGAGTCTCCCTTTGGCGGATGCGAGCGCATCACGTCGTTGGTCATTGATGCGAAGAATGCTAAATACGACTCCCGCAACAACTGTAACGCCATCATCGAAACGGCCACCGACAAACTCATTCAGGGCTTTGCCACAACGAAGATCCCCGAGGGCGTCAAGACCATTGCTACAGCAGCATTCCGTAGTCTGGCCACACTCACGGAGATAGAGATACCTGCCAGCGTGGAGAAAATCGAGCCCGAGACATTCCTTTATTGCAACCAGATGACGAAAGTCGTCTCGCACATTAAGAAACCGTTTGCCGTTTCCTCAATGGTGTTCAGCGGCGACAATATGAAGATTGCCAAACTCTATGTCCCCTATGGCACCCGTGAGGCTTATGCCAACACCCCCGGATGGGATAACTTCAAATACATCATCGAGATGGACCCCGTAGAGGGTGAATATGCCAAGAACGGTGCCAGCGTGGTGACCACCGACTTCGGCAAGGCCTATGCCGCACTTAACGGCAAGGTCAGTGTGCCCGTGACACTGGCTGGCGAGGGCATGGAGCCTGTCACCAGCATCGGCTATACCATCACGACGGGTAGCACGACCACCGAGCATCAGTTGGAACTCACCGACCCTGTCACTTTCATGATGTCGGCCGAGGTACTCGTGCCCATCGATGCCGATGCCTCTGTAGGCGAAAGCAACAAGGTGTTTAAACTCACCAAGGTGAATGGTGTTGCCAATGGGTGTACGACGGGCAATATGCAGGCCAGCGGAAAGTTGGTGACCGTCGCCAAGAAGCCCAAGGTGGTGCCTGTCGTCGAGGAGGCCACCGGCACGTGGTGCGGATGGTGCGCACGAGGCATTCCCGGACTGGCTCTGCTCAATAAGATCTATCGCGACGACGTGATCACCCTGGCTGTTCACGGTGGTGGCAACGGCGACCCGATGATCCTCGACAACTATCAGTTGGATGCGTTCAGTTATCCCAGTTGTACGATCAACCGTGGCGAAGTCGTCGACCCCTACTATGGCAGTGGCAGTACGGCTTTCGGCATCAGCCGTGAGGTGGAGGCCGTACAGCGCAGTTATGTCCCCGCAGGCATCGAAGTGACGGCAGACTGGGCTGATGCTAATCAGACCAAGATCAGCGTGAAGGCCACCACCACCTTCGTCGAGAATGTGACCGATGCGAACTACCGCATCGGCTACGTGCTGGCTGAAGACGGACTGTCGGGCACCACGCCAGGTTGGTACCAGTCGAACTACTATGCCGGTAGTTCCCTCAAAGACGACAACCTCGTCAATCTGACAGGTGGAGAGTCGAAGATCACGAACGTGGTCTACAACTACATCCCTGTAGCCGCCTACGAGCCGTTCGAGGGTATCGAGGGCAGTGTGCCTGCCACCATCACCAAGGACGTCGCCATGGAGCATGCCTATACGATAGACATCGCTGGCAACAACCGTATCCAGGACAAGACGAAGCTCAGCGTGGTGGCTCTGCTCATCAACAAGGTTGACGGTAAGAGCACGATCGTGAATGCCGCCAAGTTTAAGTTCAAGAAGGACAGCGACGCCCAGGCCGGCTTCCAGTTCCTTCCGACCTTCGATGGCGATGCCAACGGCGACGACCATGTGAATGTGGCCGACATCGTGGAGATGATCAATTATAAAGCCGGCAAGATTTCTACCAACTTCAAACTGGAGAAAGCCGATTCTAACAGAGATGGCAAGATTACCGATGCCGACATCGACGCCGTCATGAAGATCATTATGAGTAAATAAAGATGTTCCTACGATAGTAGGATTTCACCAAGAAACAGCAAGCCCGCCCCTGAAAAGGAGCGGGCTTGTGCGGTGCGTACGAGATTCGAACTCGTGACCATCAATGCCGAAGCCACAGTAGGCGAAAGCAACAAGGTGTTTAAGCTCACCAAGGTGAATGGTGTTGTCAATGAGTGTACGACGGGCAACATGCAGGCTACCGGCAAGCTGGTTACCGTCGCCAAGAAACCCAAGGTAGTGCCCGTTGTCGAGGAGGCCACCGGCACGTGGTGCGGATGGTGCGCCCGAGGCATTCCAGGACTGGCTCTATTAAATAAGGTATATAGAGACGACGTGATCACCCTGGCCGTTCACGGTGGTGGCAACAATGACCCGATGATCCTGGACGGCTATCAGCTGAGTCTCAGCAGTTATCCCAGCTGTACGATCAACCGTGGCGAAGTCATGGATCCCTACTACGGCAGCGGCAGCGAGGCCTTCGGTATCAGCCGTGAGGTGGAGGCTGCCCAGCGCAGTTATGTCCCCGCAGGCGTTGAGGTGACCGCAGAATGGGCTGACGCCACTCAGACAAAGATCAACGTAAAGACTACGACCACCTTCGTCGAAAATGTGGCAAACGCGAACTACCGCATCGGCTACGTGCTGTCGGAAGACGGCATGAAGGGCTCAACACCTGAATGGTATCAGTCGAACTACTATGCCGGCAGTGCCCTCAAAGACGAAAACCTCGTCAACCTCACGAGTGGTGAATCGAAGATCACCAATGTGGTTTACAACTATATCCCCGTTGCTGCCTATGAGCCGTTCAACGGTATCGAGGGCAGCGTACCCGCCACAATCACCAAGGACGTGGCCATGGATCACAGCTATACGATAGATATCTCTGGTAATGAACGCATCCAAAATAAAACAAAGCTCAGCGTGGTGGCTCTGCTCATCGACAAAACGAATAATAAGATCGTGAATGCCGCCAAGTTCAAGTTCGAGAAGGAAAGCAGCGCCGGTTATGCCGGTTTCCAGTTCTTGGGCAACATCATGGGTGATGCAAACCAAGACGGAATTGTGGATGTCGCTGACATCGTTGAGATCATCAAGGCAAAGAAACGTCGTCCTTCTGCCCGCTTCAACACTAAGAACGCCGACATGGACGGAAGTGGTATCATCACCGATGCCGATGTCGACGCCGTCAGGCAGATCATTATGGGCAAATAAAGATGTTCTTACGATAGTAGCTTACTCACACAGAAATCACGGAAATCACAGAAAGTGCCTGCGGCACATGGAGTTTTACGACTACGAATTATTGCTACACACAGGAGCGAAGCGACAATTTCTGTGATTTCTGTGATTTCTGTGTGCCAAATTTTTGTTTGTCTGAGAGATTTTTCGTACCTTTGCACTACCGAAGAACATCTAATTTTATGCAAACAAATTCTTGTATTTCAGTGGGCAGGACCGAGCTCGCCCAGCGCTATTTCCCTTTCATCCAGCCGCAGTCAGCCTGGCAGAAGCTGCGCTCGCTGCTCGCCGAAGATCCTGATCTCGTGCAACTCACGCGCCTCCACCGCCGAACATTTCTCCCCGTCGAGGTCGCCAAGATCTATGCCTCTCTCGGTCATCCCTGACCGCCAGACCCTCCTCCCCATGGGGAGGCCGGGAGGGGCTTCGTCAGGAGGGGTGGTTCGTCTCTATTTTTATCATAAAGCTTGCAAGTTTCAGAAATAATGCTTATATTTGCACCGTGAAATAGAAAACAAGTGAGAATAAAGAAAAAAAACAATATCAACAATGAAAAAGTTATTATTCCTAATCGTCCTAATGATTATTCCACTTGCAGCTTGTGCTGATTATGTGGAGGAGAACGGCATCCAGTATTATCTTAATCCTGTGTCACAGACAGCAGAACTATCCTATTCTTATTTAGGTAAGAATAACTATTCTGGTGATATCGTACTACCAGATGTCATCAAACATGATGGAGTTGACTACCCTGTTACATCTATAGCAGCTTCTGCTTTCCTCGATTGTGTAAAGGTAACTTCGATAAAGCTTCCTGGTAATCTGGAAACCATTGCCAGTAATGCTTTTTCTGGTTGTACAAATGTGTCTTCTATATCAATACCTAATAGCGTGACCTCTATAGGGTCTAATGCTTTCTATAATTGCAAAAATTTGAAGTCCATCATCCTTCCTAACAGTCTGACCACAATAGAGAAATATATCTTCTGGGGTTGTTCTGGGCTTACCTCTCTAACGATTCCTGAGGGTGTTACAAAAATATCTGACTCAGCTTTTCATCGTTGCACGTCTTTGAAAACGGTCATATTCCCAAGTACCTTGAGTTCGATAGAAGGTTATGCGTTTTCAGAATGTACTGCCATGAGAGATGTCTATTGCTATGCTGAGACGGTGCCAAATGTTGATAATATGGCATTTGCTTCTCGGTTCACACTCCATGTGCCTGAAGGTAGTGTTTATTCTTATAAGCGCAATTCGGCATGGAATTTTTTAAATATAGTCGCCATTGGAGCCCCTGTCTCAAAAACCGAGGCCTACTATTTCAAAGGAGTATCCAATGATGGGCTTGTGAGCAATAATCCTTGGGGAGGAAATGATAATGCCTTCTGGTCGCATGTCTCTGGCTATCATTATTGGTCTGACAGAGCCTCTGCTATTGGAGCGCATTGCAACGGAAATGATTATGTATACACCTGGTCCAAGGAGACCTATCCTGAGGTCATAAAGAAAGTAACTGTCAATGCGGGTGCATGGAGTGACGTTTCGACAGGTCTGAAACTTAATAATAGAGAAGTAAAACTTAAGACCATTGGTTCAACTGCATATGCTGGCGATGATTCCAGAATCCAATTCGCTGATTATGTGTTTGAGAATGTCGTAACGAGTGACAATAATGGTCATTTGTTACTTGAATATGTTTTGAGCGGTCAGGCTTATATCTTTATACGCAGTATTACGATAGAGTATGTGGAAGGAGGAGGCTGTGATATGTCGGAGGTTCCGACAGACAACGCCTTTTATGCTGCAACGAGCTTCCTGTGTGAAAGAGGCGTGCTCTACGGTTCAAGGGATGACGGAAAGTATTCGGTGGAAGAGCCTCTGTTACGCAAGCATCTTGCCAATATCACTTTCCGCGGTCTCTTTACACTGAAAGGCAGGGAAATACCTAGCACGTTTGTTTCAGATCAGTATTCTGCCATATATAAAGACTTGAAGTCCGACGCACCCTATTATCAGGCCGCAAAGACATTGCTATATCTGGATTATGGCGACGGCATCACTCCGTTTGACCGCGACCGCGACGGATTCTTCCCTGATGGCAATGAATCGCGCATCAATATCCTGAAAGCCTTGATGGAAGCCTTCAACATCAAGCCTGATACGGAAGGAACGGATAATCCATTCCCCAATGATCCTGGTATAGCCGAGTTGTCAGAATCATCACCTATCAGGATGGGCTATGTGCGCCGGGCTGCCAAACAGGGCATTATCACGACGGAGAATACGGAATTTCATCCTTTTGTCGACTGTCTGCGAGGTGAGGCCTTCCTGATGCTGGCCCGTATCATTCAGAAGATCGAGGCCGGAGAGATTGCCGATCCTAATCCGCAGGAGAGCGACTTCCTCGATCCGAACTACAAACCGAAACCAGCAGAGCCATACGCCGCACTGAGCAATGACAATACCGTGCTGACATTCTATTATGACACCAAGAAGGAAGAGCGCAATGGAAAGAAGGTCGGATCTATCAATGCTGCACCGTCATGGTATAATGCATCCGTCACTACTATCGTGATCGACCCGTCATTTGCCAACTGTACTACATTCACAAGTACGGCTTATTGGTTCTATGGATTTTCTAATGTGACCTCCATTACGGGCCTTCAGTATCTTAAGACAGACAATGTAACTACTATGGGCCATATGTTTAAATTTTGTTCTAGTCTGACAAGCCTTGACCTGAAGGGACTCAAGACCGATAACGTAACGTACATGGGTGGTATGTTCAGTGGCTGCCGTAGCTTGACAAGCCTTGACCTGAGTGGATTCAACACCGATAACGTGACTAACATGTATGGTATGTTCGAAAATTGCGAGAAACTAACAAGCCTTGACTTAAGCGGATTCAAGACTGATAACGTGACGTCGATGAGTTATATGTTCATGTTTTGCAGGAGCCTGACGAGGCTTAATTTGAGCGGATTCAAGACTGATAACGTGACAAGAATGGAATACATGTTCTATGGTTGTTCTGGCCTGACGAGACTTGACATGAGCGGATTCAAGACTGACAAAGTGACGACTATGGAATATATGTTCAATGATAGTTATCGCTTGAAAACTATCTATGTAGGGGCTGATTGGAGTACAGCGTCAGTAACATCAAGCAAAAACATGTTTGCTTATTGTTATGGACTCGTAGGTGGAGCTGGTACAACTTATAATGTAAATCATATCAACCACGATTATGCCCGCATTGACGGAGGCACGGATAATCCTGGCTACTTCACCGCGAAGCCGGAAGGCTTCATCGACCAGCTCGATGGCGACCTGAACTACGACGGAGATGTGGACGAAGCCGACCTGAAACTGCTCGTTAGCTTAGTGATGGACGGCAATAAGTTGGCCGACGCCGACCTGAACGGCGACGGGAAAGTGGATGCCGCTGACGTCGTAATGCTCGTGAACATCATCAAGAGCCAGAATAAATGATAAACATATTTTACCAATGAAAAGGGCAGCCTTGGCTGCCCTTTTTTCATGCTTTTCAGACCCTCTGGCGAAGGATAAGGGAAAGTTCGGGTTTTAAGTGATGAAAGTCTGACTTTCGTGCCATGAAACGCTTGGTTTGGCGGGACGTTCGCAGGGTGGGGGATACGCTTCCGTTCTCGGTATACCATACTGTAAAGAATTTTACTGTTGTTTTGGTACTCGGGAAATACCCTCCGCGTTACAATGTGACAGTTACAGTTTTGAAAACATGCCCGACACATAAAGGAAGCGTTTTTTGAGTTACTTTATATATAATATTTATATTATATATAAAGTAATATCATTATTACTTATCATTCTTCTATTCTCCCCTTCCTGCCGTCCCGGGGGGTGATACTGGCGCAATTTTAAAACTGTAACTGTCACATTGTAACGGGAAGCCCGAAATTATAAATCTAAAAAATCCAAATTAATTTGGTTTTTTACTTACTTATTCGTATATTTGCAGCGAAAAAATAACCAACCAATTGAATAAAAATAAAACCAAATAGCAATGAAGAAACTATCGTTCAACCCCAAACCGCTGAAAGGGCTGCTGATGCTCCTCACCATTCTGTTTGTTATGCCGCAAAGCGCGCTGGCACAAACAAAGTACAAAATCGAGACCGACGGCAATTGCGAGGTGTATTACTACGAGAATTTTGACAGAATTGTCGTGACAGAGGCCGAAGCGGGCAAAAAACTGGCCATCTGGCTGAAAGAAGACGCCAATCCCGGCAGCGGCAAATACTTCACGGGCGAATTCACCCTGAACGGCTCCAGCCTCGGATCGACTGAATGGGGGTACAACGAAGGATTCACGATGCCGGCCGAAGCCGTGATGATCAAAGCCCTGCAGGCCGACAAACAGACGCTCTCGGTAGACCTGACGACCACGACCCGACAGGAGGTGCCACCTGCAGCGGCCCTGCTGTTCAACGGCGATGGAAGGCTGAACTATAACGATAAGTTGGGAGGCTACGACGTGGATAAAAGCGGCGTGGCTGACATGGTGTATACCACGAGCGAAGACGGTAAGCACATGTACGTGCAGCGCCTCGCCGGGGCCGACGCTATGGGCACCTACACGTTGGACTACTCTTCCTGGAACACGGCGATGTACGGCTCCATCAGCTTCGTCTTCTCTCATACCGCCAAGACCGTCCTGGCCTCGTGGATCAGCCTTTCGGCGGAATCGTTCACTTATACAGGCCAGGCCATCGAGCCCCAGGTGACGGTGACGGACTGCGGCACCGACGTGACGGAGTATTTCGACGTGACCTATCAGAACAATGTGCTCGCGGGCGAGAGTACCGACGCCCAAGCTCCGACGGTGACGGTGAAGGCCAAGGACACCCAGACCGGATATTTGGGCAGCGCCCAGCAGACGTTCACCATCGAGCCGAGAGTGACGACCGGAGGCAGCAGGATCGCGGTCATCGCCGACCCGCACGTGATGCCAGCCTCGTTGCTGACGAACCCGAGCAACACTGACTGGACGACGTATCTCGCCGGGAGCCGGAAACTGGTCGACTACAGCCAGACGCTCTTCGACCAGGCTGTCGCAACCCTAAAGTCGGACAAGCCCGAGCTGGTGCTCATCGTGGGCGACCTGACCAAGGACGGCGAGCAGGCCAGCCACAACTATCTCAAAGGGAAACTCGACGAACTGAAGGCAGCCGGCATCCCGACGCTGGTGATTCCCGGCAACCACGACCTGGGCTCCAGCGACGCCAAGATCTACGGCGCGACGACCACCGCTGCCCCCACCATCAGTCAGTCTGGATTTGCACAACTGTATCAGGACTACGGCTACGGCTCGACCTCTGAGCGCGAGTCAACCACCTCGCTGACCTACGCCTGTGAGCCCATCAAAGGGCTGGTGGTGATTGGCATCGACTCGGGCGAGGAAGGTCAGTTGCCGACGGCCACGCTCACCTGGGTGTGCGACAAGGCCGTTACCGCCCGCGCCGCCGGCAAGCAGGTGATCGCCATGATGCACCACCCTCTGATTCCGCACATCACTGGGGGTGAGGCCTTTGTCTCGACGGTGTCTGTGGCCGATTATGCCACCGTGCGCAACAGTCTGGCCGACGCCGGCATCAGCGTGGTCTTCACCGGCCACTTCCATACCTCCGACATTGCCAGAGACTGGAACGGCGACAAGAGCCTGCCGATCTACGACGTCACCACGGGCTCGCTCTGCTCCTATCCCTGCGACTACCGCGTCGTGACGCTCAATGATGCCCTGACCCAATTGCAGATCGACACCCGGAGCATCACCTCTGCAGGCGCTCCGCTCGGCGGCGGCGACAATTTCACCACCGCCATCGCCAAGACAAGGCTCACTACAAGCATGACAAACATCCTGACGCCGAGGTTAACGGCTAAATTGGTTGCAAGTGGGACCAGTGAACTAGCTGCAACGTTAGCTGTAGGCATGATTGCTCCCAGTTTGGTCGATACCTATATCTACCATGCCGAGGGCGATGAGCATAAGAACTCAGACGCTCAGACGCTTCTGAGTGGTCTCAATCAGCTGCTTGAAAGTTATCCCGCCTACAAGACCATGGCCAACAGCATGCTGGAAGACAAGAGCAACTACGGCACAGACAGGGTTGATCAGACCAACGACCGCTCCCTGAGCGTCAGCATCGAGATGGTCGTCAAGGCCGTCCAGTCCGAGTGGATCACGCTCGATGGCGGACCGTTCACCTATACAGGCCAGGCCATCAAGCCCACGGTGAAGGTGACGGACGGCGGTACCGACGTGACGAGCTGTTTCGACGTGGAATATAGTAATAATACGAATGCGGGCGCGGGCACCGACGCCACGGCCCCGACGGTGACGGTGAAGGCCAAGAGCGGACAAGTCAAGTATCAGGGCAGCGTCACGAAGACGTTCACCATCACGCCGAAGCCCGTCACGGTGAAAAGCGGCCTCGCTGCCAGTGAGGTGACCGACAATGGTGTCACTACTTATTCCGTCGACGCATCCAATGCCACCATCACTGGCGCCTTGAATGACGAAAAGCTCACCATTAAAGGTGTCGAGGCCATGGCCATTGCAGGAAACAAGAAAGAGGTAACTCTCAACTACACCAAAGCCACCCTCATGCTTGGAGAGAATCAGGCCAGCAACTACGTCCTCGCCCAGGCAGGCAACCAGGCTACCGCCGCCATCACAAGAAGCACTATCAAAGAGCCCGTAGACTGGGATAAAGAAAAGAATACAATTAATGGAATAGAATACAATAAATTTAATAAAGAAACCCTGAGTAAGATTTTAAATACAAATGGTGAGATAGAACCATCCATGTTCTCTGATCATAATAATGTCACCTTTGTTCAGGAGATTACGGAAGATGCTGATGGCCATGAAACAGTAAAATACAGTTTGATCTTTGGCGAAAGCAAAGAACTAACACACGTGACCGTGATGGGAGCTGAAGTAGGAATGTCCTGCCTTTGTGTAGGCAATGACTTCGTTGGATCAGCTACAGAGGGGCTGGCTCTTGCTTCAAATGTCGGGCCCGATGGCGTCTCTTCATTCGCCCAAATGGGTGGCGGTTCCATGAGACAGGAAACCGGTGCCCGTGCCATGGTTCGCGGTGCTGACGATGAGATGAAGATTGAATGGGGTGTGGAGTATCTCATTCTCAAAGACTGCGACCTGGAGTTCATCCTCCATACCGAGAAAGGCCCCATCACCATCGAGAGCATCACGTTCCGCCGCCCGGGCGACGCCAACGGTGACGACAAGGTGAACGCCGTCGACCTCGTGGAGATGATCAACGCGAAAAACGGCAAGGCCAGTGAGCGCTTCAACCTCACCAACGCCGACATCGACCGCGACGGGGACATCACCCAGACCGACATCGACTTCGTGGTGAAACTCATCATGGGAACCTTTGCTGAAGAGGAATAACAACCATACAAGGGCGCAAAGGGTCAGGCCCTTTTGCGCCCTTCGTATCTTTGCAGCGAAATTATAAACCAACCAATTTAGAAATAAATAAAACCAAATAGCAATGAAGAAACTATCGTTCAACCCAAAACCGCTGAAGGGGCTGCTGATGCTCCTCTCCATCCTGTTTGTCATGCCGCAAAGTGCACTGGCCGACGACGAGTCACCACAATCAAAACCTACTTATAAGCTGACCTCCGGCGACGGCATCGTAGGCTTCTCGCTGAAAGAGGGATACAAAACGACCGCGGTGACCGAGGCCCCCGAGGGCGCGCTCATCATCGTTAGCCCCGACCACGACAAGATTCCCGCCGGAAAGTACCCCACCGGCGAATACACCTCTAAACAGGTGACGGTGACCCCGGCGCTCGACAGTGACACCGGCCTGCCGGATAACACCGGCGACGGCCAGTTCACGATGCCTGCCATGGCCGTGACGGTATCGGCCGTGCTCGCCGACCAGAAGGAATACCTGGTCGACCTGCTCAACAACACGACGCAGGTCATCCCCCAGCCGATGTGGGAGCTGCTCTACAGCTTGGACTATAGCAATACAGACCCCGAAAGCCCGCGATACAACAATTTCGATGAGACCGGCAACCGCTATCTGGACCTGAACCTCGACGGCGTAAACGACGTACAGGTGAAGGAAAACGTCGACGAGGCAACCGGCGTGTCTACCTACAGCGTCATCCGTCTGGCGGGAGCCGACAAAGTGGCGAACTGCCGCTTCGCCCTCAGCAGTCCAGCAGTAGCACACCCCTACAACAGCGTGTTCTTCAAGCTCAAACCCGTCACGGTGAAGGCCGTCAAGCAGAAGAAATACGCCCACGCCGACGATCCCGAGCTGACGGCGACCATCGAGGGCCTCGCCGCCGACGACCAGAAGAAGGCCGGCATCATCGTCTACACCATCAGCCGCGCTGAAGGTGAGAAGACAGGCACCTACGACATCACCCCCAAAGGTGACGCCGAGCAGGGCAACTACACCGTGACTTACGAGGCAGCCAAGCTCTACATCCTCCACGCCCCCTCGCCCTACGGCGTGTGGGTGAACGAGATAGCGGTGACCGCAGACAACCACCTCGACATCCTGGGCGACGGCGACGAAGCCAACAAGAAAGTGCCCTCGGTGCAGTATTTTGAGGATGGAAACCTGCTGGTTCTTACCAATGCCACGGTGGATCTCATCGAGAGCGAAGGCGACCTGAATATCTACATGGCTGCCGAAAGCCAGAACAATATAGGCAGCATCACGAAGGGAATCAACGATCCCCAAGACCCCGATGAAAACGTTGCCCAGGCAAGGTCGTCGGGGGAAATAGCGATCGAAGAAGGAGGGAAAAAAAGACTAATTCTTGAAGGTCCCTCCAAGTTGTATTTTTCAACTGACGAGAACTTCAACGGACGTACGACTTTTAACCCCCTAGCCGGACAAACTGCTATCTATGGTTATTCAGAGGTAGTGACTGGAGGACGTTTGAAACTTTTCAACACTGCTGGTAAAGCAATGGTTGCGTCAGCGTCAGTAACAACTCCCCAAGAAATAGCCGCTATAAGAGCAGACGCCACCCCTGTCACACGAAAGACGGCGGTTGCTGCTTCGGCAATCGCTGGTGCTATTACTGATGCAGGTGCAGCTAAGGGTATTGATGTAACGGTCACTTTGAATATAGTAGGGCCCGTTTCAGGATCTGGCGAAGTTAAAATAGACATTACCAATAATGCTAGCGGCGCTACTATCGGCGGAACATCTGTATCTGGAGAAGCAAATGCTAACGCTGCCAACATTACCAGCGGCAGTGTTTTTGTTAACATGCAGAATTTCAACCAACCTGGCGGCGATGGGGTGAAGACTAATGAGAATGGAGAAACAGCGCTATCCTTCAAGTCTGATCCAGGTATGATTTCTAATCAGAGTGAATCTGGTCCTAATGTTTATATAGGGGGTCAAGTATATCAATATGCTCTCAAAAAAGATGGTCAGACAAGATATACAACAGATGAAGACGAAAAGAATCAATTGGTAGCCCAAGGGTGGACAGTAATTGGTGATGGTTGGCATCCATGCACTTTCAAAGGGGCGATTATTCAAATTCCTGCCGGAAGAACGGACATCACCATAGAATCTGGAGTAAATGGAAACGCAGAATTAGGTGCTGTCATTAGTGCTTCTGCTAGTGATCTTCCGTCTTCCTATCTAGAAGAGTTTGAGGAGGATCATGGAGTGACTGAAGCAATTTATGACGATGAGAGTACTTTTGTAATAGATGGTGATATACTGAAAAAATACAATGGTAAAGATGAAACAGTTACCATCCCAGACGGGTTGAAGGAAATCGGTAGGTGTGCCTTTAAAGGTAACAAAACCTTGAAAAAAGTCATTTTACCCGAATCCATTGAAACCATTGGCAGCAGCGCCTTCGCTGAATGCTCCAATCTGGAGGATGTTGTACTCTCAAAAAATAGCAATCTTAGAACAATTGGTTGGATGGCGTTCAAAAATTGCACCAACTTGAATCCCTTTACCATCCCGAATGATGCGACCGTCGCCGAAAATGCCTTTGAAGGCTGCACTAAAATAATCGGTGAGCAAGAGCCTGCGCCTGAGCCTGCGCCTGAGCCTTCGCCTACGCCTGAGCCTTCGCCTACGCCTGAGCCTTCGCCTACGCCTGAGCCTGCGCCTGAGCCTACGCCTGAGCCTGCGCCTGAGCCTTCGCCTACGCCTGCGCCTGCGCCTGAGCCTGCGCCTGAGCCAGAGCCAGAGGCTGGGACTCATTATCTGAAGGTCACTGGAAAAACGGCTATTAATGATCATGGAAGAATGACAACCAAAATAACCATCAACTCGAGTGAGCCCAGAGAGTTGGTAATTTTTAATGCCGTACCTGCTGTAATGAATGCTTTAAAAACCCGCGGCGACAGCGGCGATGCCGAGGATGAGTCCGAGCTCCTGATCTATAACATTCAGATTGAGCCCAAGAAGATCTATGCCTGCAACTCCGTCGCCGAAGTCACCGGCGGCGAATACGTGGGCCTGGAATACATTCAGGAGGAACTGCCCGGACAGAAGGTGACCGGCGACGATGCCGACCTGCCGAAGCCCGGCGATGTGAACGGCGACGACGAGGTGAACGCAGTCGACGTGGTCATGACCAACAACCATATCAAGGGCATCTACTCCTCGTTGTTCTGCAAATCTGCCGCCAACCTGAAAGCCGACGACACCATCGACCAGGACGACGTTGACGAGATGGTCAAGCTGATTCTGAAGAAGTAGACGACGACTCACAGGGACAGGTCCAGCGGGTTAACTCACCGGACCTGTCCCTGTGGGTTTATGAACTTGACTTTGCCAAATACGCTGAACCGCGCGAGATTCCACGCATTCATGCCATCTGGCACTCTTTGCCAGCCCAACTGTCGAAGGAGAACCGCAAATTCATCTATAAGGTCATCAAGAGTGGCGCCCGTTCGAAGGACTATGAAGATGCCCTGATGTGGCTGGCTCGATAAATGGATGACACTCAAGGGCGCATAGGGGTTTACAAGAAGCGGATGCACATCATTGTTAGGTCGTCGTTGGGCTCGGCGCCGTGGCGGTGGTGGGCTACCTCGGCTTGGAGCGCTTCGATGACCTGGCGGGCATTGTCGAAGTGGGTGTCGCGCAGGATGGCCAGCAGTCGGTCGTTGCCGAACTGCTCCTGTGCGGTGTTCTCGGCCTCGTTCAGTCCGTCGGTGTAGATAAAGAGCGGCCGGCCTTTGATACTCTCTATCGCTTCGCCCTTGTACTCCAGTCCCGGCAAGACTCCGATGGGGGTGTTGGGCAGCATGTCGAGGAAGTCGCCGTGGTTCTCGCCGCCTCCGATGACTGGGGGATTATGACCGGCGTTGCAGAAGTCGAGATGGCCCGTAGTCAGATTGGCGAGTCCGAGGAAGAAGGTGACAAACATGTTGTTCTTGTTGTCGTCGCCGCTCAGGGCATCGTTCATGCGTGTACATATTTCGGCCGGCATCATGCCTTGCTTGGCCAGTGTCAGGAAGAGTCGCGTGGCCTGTGCCATGAACAGCGAGGCTGGTACGCCTTTGCCGCTGACGTCGCCTACGGCGAAGTAGAGCTTGTCGCCATCGAGCAGATAGCCGTAGAGATCGCCTCCCACCTCTTTAGCCGGTGCCATCGAGGCATACATATCGAGTCCGTCGCGCTCGGGGAAGGTGGCGGGCACCATCGACATCTGGATGTTGCGGGCGATCTTCAGTTCATTCTCTATGCGCTCCTGGGCAGCCCGCACCTCAGCCAGTCGCTTGGCAGCCCGGCGGCGCACCATCGTGTAGACGACGAAGACGAGCGTGAGCAACAGCATGGCGACGACCAGTCCCACGACGCGCTGCGTCATCAGCGAGTGGTGCTTGCGCACGATCTCCTCTTCCTGCAGCTTGATTTCCTGCACCTGCTCCACGTCGGCCTGTCGCTCTTGCTGGCGGATGGAGTCGGTCAGCTGCCGCATGCGGTCGCCCACCGCCAGTGCCTCTGCCAGGCGCCCCGCCTTTTTCAGGGCATCGTATTTGTAGTTGAGCAGGGTCCTGATGTAGATGTTGGCGATAGGGTCGCCGTTTGAACGTATCATGGAGTCGGCTTCGTCGAACATGCGGACAGCCTCGTCGTAACGCCCCATCATCGTTAGGTAGGCACCCTCGGCAGTGATGTCGGCGTCGTCCAGACCTTGAGACTGCCGATGCTCCTGAAACAAGATTTCGGCTTTGTCTTTCTGGTTGTTGGCCGCATAGGCGATCGCCTTGCTGATGGTCACGTTGTTTTTCCGCATTTGCACTGTCCAGTCGGTTTTGTCTGCACAGCGCATCAGGCGGTTCATGGCTGTATCCATCTTCGCCATCAGGGGCAGTGACCGCTCTGGCATCTTGTTGTCGAAATACAGGTCGTTGAGCGAGAGTAGTGTATAGATGAGCGGGGCAACATCTCTTGATTTGGCCGTGCGCCGCGTACTCTCCATCAGGATGTCGATGCTTTGCTGGTACAGCCGTTCAGATTCCGCGATGTGATGCAGTCCGCTTTCACATTCTGCCATCTGCGTCAGTGCCCTGCATCTCATCTCAATGTCGCGAGGCGTTGTGCCGTCGCCGACAAACGAAAGCACTTCCTTGGCTAATGTCAGCGATTTCCCATACTCGCCATTGATGTACGCGCCGTCGGCCAGTATCCAGCGAGCCAGACAGTAGTTGTTGCTGTCGGCCGGTGTGGTCACGCTCTGTCCCGCCTCAGCTGCGATGGCTTTCTCTGCGTAGTAGGCTGCCATCTGCCGCAGGCCGGCATTCTCATAGATGCTGGCCCTGACGGTGTTGGCCCATGTTGCCGCGAACACACCCGCCTCCTCGGCACTGTCCACTCGCTCCAGAGCCTTGTCCATATCGTCCCTGGCCACTTTCAGCAGTATTTCGAGTTGGGCGCCGATATCGTCTACACGCATAAAGCTGCTAACGAGGAAGGTGCCGATACCGAAAACAACTACACCGCCATTGGGCATAGCATCGGCTCAGATCCCTCAACAGATCATTTCACATTCAACGGCACGTTCGATGGCTGCGGCCACACCGTCAGCGGCATCTGCATCTATAAGGGCGGCATCGACCTTGCTGACTGTTATGCGGGGCTTTTTGGCAGCATCGGCAGCAACGGCATGGTGAAGAACGTCACCCTCAGCGACGCCCGCATCACTGGTTTTCACTGGGTAGGGGGTATCGCTGGAAGAAGCGTAAGTGGCACTATCGAGAATTGCCATGTTACCAGCAGTGTCGTACTCAATGCCGTTCAGGATTATGCCCAGTGCTTCGGTGGCATAGCAGGTGAAATCACCGAAGCTTCCGCCTCCTCCTCCCACGCCTACATTTTAGACTGCACCAGCAGCGTCACCATCACCATGGCCAACGAAAACTTTGCAAATTGCGTAAAATTTGGCGGCATTGTAGGAAATATCAAAGACGCTGGCATAATTGAGGATTGTCTCGCCATTGGTGCAAACATCCATGTCAGTGTTAAAAGCAAGGTAAGCCAAGGAGGTGCTATCCTTGGTGATTGCAATAATCAGACGAACATGAACCTCAAGCTCATAAATAACTATTATTGCGGCTGTACTTTAAACGGAAGCACTTCCAATATCGGCTTCAAGAACAATGATATTATTGGTGGGGCAGTAGAGGCCGTCCTCCTGAGCGAGACGCAGACCTCAATGCCTACTGCGTTGTCCACTGAAATGGTGTTCCGTCGCTCGTTCACTAAAGACGTGGCCTCGACCATCTGCCTGCCATTCGGAATCGATGCAACGCAGGCCGCTGCGGCAGGTAAGTTCTACACGTTCTTAGGAGTGGATAAGTCGGATCCTGATAATTGGGAGGTCATCATGTATGAGGATAACAAGGCGCCTGGTACTCTCGATGCCAACACGCCGTACCTCTTCGTGCCTAATGCCACTGGGCATGTATTGTTCCATGGGTCAGCCCCATCAACTATCGAAGCAGGCAATGCAGTCAATGCAGGCTGGACATTCCAGGACACCTACGCTCGCATCAACTGGACGACCGATCCGCAGACTGTCTACGGCTTCGCAGCCCCCGGCAAGGCCGATCTGGCCGAGGGCAAGTTCTTCCGTGTGAAGGGTGGGCAGAACAGCTATGTGCTGCCGTTCCGGGCTTATCTCGATGCAGCTGGCGGCGGTGCTTCAACTCGAGGTGGCAATGCCCCTGTCGCCTCAGGACTACCCGACGTGATGAACGTGCGCCTGATCGACTTCGGCGAGGAGACTGGGATCAAGAGAATTGCTAATCCCGCCTCCGACCCCTCCCCTTCAGGGGCGGGGAGCAAGGGGTGGTACTCAATCGACGGTCGCCGACTCTCAGTCAAGCCTTCGGCAAAAGGCATCTATATTCATGATGGGAAAAAAGTAGTAATCAAGTAGTTAAGACGTATGAAAAAGAAATATATCAAGCCCTCGATGGTGGTGCATAAACTGAATCAGTCCACAAGACTGCTGGTGAACAGCAATGACTGGAATCTCAACTATCTCCCCACCATCCCCGGTCAGCCCGACGACAAGAGTCACCTAGCATGAAGATTTTACTTTAAAGTTAAAAATGATGTAAATATTTGTTTTTTCAAAGTAAAAATTGTAACCTATGTCACAAAGTATTCAGATCCTGATGTGACATAATGCCTCTAGCTTTTTTTTGAGAAAATTTACTTCCACCTCCACCAAATCGTCGGAAACCACTGTATACATCGGTATTTCCGAGGGTGGAAGTGCCTCATTTTACTTCCACCTTACTTCCACCTTTTTGAAGATGGAAATGCATTCTTTTGCTGGTTAAGATGCCTTCTACGAGGGTAAGGGATACCTTGTAACTGCCTTACTGATAGGACTTTACACTATATAGAAGGCATTCCCTACTGTCGTACTAGGCATACTTTACTGCTGTGGAAGGTATCAGAACGACTGTTACTAGGCATCTCCATGAGAAATTGATGAAAGGAAACCAGGAGAAAGGATAGACTAAACCCCAAGAAAGGTGGCAGCAAACTCAGAGAAAGGGTAGGGTAAACTCTAAAATTCTCGAGAGAATTTCGCAGTTTACCCTAACTAAAGTCCCACTTTAGTCTATCTAAAGTCAGACTTTAGTGCCTGTAAACTCTAATTCTTCTTTCAGGAAAAGGTGGAAGACAGGTGGAAGATAAAAATCCTCTTCCACCTCCTAAAACACCTATGTATACAGTGGTTTCCGACGATTTGGTGGAGGTGGAAGTGAAATTGCAATCTTTTTCGCGCGTATACTCGCGAAAACTCCGCCTCGGTGACCTTCATCATCAAGAATCCCGGCACCTATCAGGAGTTCCTGCTACGAGGTGCAGAATCGCAGAGTTGAGGTTTGAGGACTAGTTAAGTCCTGTCTTCCTAAGAAATTCTCTGAAACGTTTGTGCGTTTCGGGGATTTTTCGTAATTTTGCCCCCAGTTATGAGATATAGTTCAGATATGAATCGCGAGGGCGACTACTCGCACTATACGGTGGGCGAGGAGATGCCGCTGCTGGAATGGCTGATCGCCAACGTGCCGCAGTCGAAGTCGAAGATCAAGGCGACGCTGCAGGGACGGGGCATCAAGGTGAACGGCAAGACCGTGAGTCAGTTTGATTTCCCGTTGAAACCCGGGATGAAGGTGGCTGTGAGTAAGACGAAGCGCAACCAGCAGGGCTTCAAGAGCCGCTGGGTGAAGATCGTGTACGAAGACCGCTGGCTCATCGTGGTGGAGAAAGAGGCGGGCATCCTGTCGATGGCGGGGGGCCACGCCTCGCTGAACGTGAAGGCGGTGCTCGACGACTATTTCAAGAAGTCGAGGCAGAAATGTACGGCGCATGTGGTGCATCGTCTGGACCGTGACACCAGCGGACTGATGGTCTATGCCAAGGATATGGAGACGGAGCAGATACTGGAGCACAACTGGCATGAGATCGTGTACGACCGCCGCTACGTGGCCGTCTGCTCGGGTGAGATCATAGAAGACGAGGGGACGGTGGCCAACTGGCTGAAGGACAACAAGGCCTACGTGACCTATTCGTCGCCCGTAGACAATGGCGGTAAGTATGCCGTGACCCACTGGCACGTGATGGACCGTACGACAGACCATACGCTGGTGGAGTTCAAGTTGGAGACGGGTCGCAAGAACCAGATCCGCGTGCATTCGGCCGATATGGGGCACCCCGTGTGCGGCGATCCGAAATACGGCAACGGTGACGATCCGTTAGGACGGCTCTGTCTGCATGCGTGGCTGCTGTGCTTCCATCATCCGATGACGGGTGAGCCGATGGAGTTTGAGACGCCGGTGCCGACGACGTTTAGGAAGATGTTTAAGTAGGTTTTTATTTTACGGTTTACAGTTTACGGTTTACAGTTGATTACATGGAGAATATAGGTTATTATGCTGCGATGCTTGCAGCGATTATTGTTGCCTTCTTGATTATCAAGCGTGTGGTGTCGTGTATGGTCCGTACGGTCGTGACGTTGGTGCTCATCGCCGTACTGGCGTATATTTATTATTTCTATCTGAGGTAAAAGAAGATAGATGAAGATATAAGAAGATATAAGAAGATATAAGAAGATATAAGAAGATAGAAGAAGATATAAGAAGATAGAGGAAGATAGAAGACGTATGTTCTACTGCTGAAAAGAGTATTGTCCTCTATCTTCTTCTATCTACTTTTATCTTCCTCTAACTCCTTGAAGATTCTTTCAAAGGCTTTGCGGAGCTCTGCGGGCTGGGCAATGAGGTTGCGAAGGTCGTTGAGACGCTTGGCGTTGGGCGAATTGGGAATCCACAACTTGATGTAGCCATCCTTCGAGTATTTGTTATCCATATGTTCCTTGAAGCGCTTCCACTGGCCCTCGTGGTCGAGTTGGGGGTAGTTGGCCAGACCAAACTGAATGGTGCGGCGGATGACGATGTCCACGTCGAGGTCGCGGTCGGCCTCGGCCACGATCTTGCCGTAGATGCTGCGCGGCGAATGGGAGGCAGAGGCACGGTGGTCTTCGACGGCCTCGCGCATCACCTTCAGCTGTTCGGGCGAGAACCACTTCTTCAGTCGGGCGTCGCTGGCGAGAATCTTACCGCCGGTGATGTGATGGACGGCACGGGGACCCGACATGCCGAGATCGTGGTAGGCGGCGATGGTATAGACCATGTTCACATCGGCACCCGTCACCTTGACGAGCTCCAGTGAATGGCGGATGACGCGGGTGACGTGCTCCATGTTGTGGGCAGCGTCGAAGGCAGCGTATTGGGGCAGAATCTTCGTCTCAATAAACTCTACCAAATCAAGGCTTGGAACGTTTTGAATCATAAAAAGTTGGGTTTATGCTTGCAAATGTACGAAATTCTGCGTACTTTTGCAAATAAATTGAAGAAAAAAGTGATGGAAGAAGCAAGAATCAAGACAAATTCGCTGAAAGCGTGGCTGTTGGCAACACGGCCGAAGACGCTGACGGGGGCTGCTGTGCCCGTGATGATCGGTGGGGCGCTGGCCTGGCAGGATGCCAAATTGTACGACGGTGACGTGTTCTCATGGACGGCCTGGCTGCTGTGTCTGTTCTTCTCGTTCGCCATGCAGATCGACGCGAACCTGATCAACGACTTCTACGACTTCGTGAACGGCTCCGACGATGCGGAGACGCGGTTGGGTCCGCGCAGGGCCTGTGCCCAGGGCTGGGTGACGCTCGACGCGATGAAGAAAGCCATCGCCCTGACCACGTGCTTGGCCTGTGTCATCGGACTGCCGCTGGCGTGGTACGGAGGACTGGAGATGATTCTGATAGGTATCCTGTGCGTGGTGTTCGCCTTCCTCTATACCACCTTCTTCTCGTACGAGGGCCTCGGTGATGTGCTGGTGCTCGTGTTCTTCGGTCTGGTGCCCGTTTGTTGCACCTATTACGTGCAGATCCACACGATGACTTGGGAGGTGGCTCTGGCTGCATTGGCCTGCGGACTAGTGATCGACGCGCTGCTCATCGTGAACAACTTCCGCGACCGCGACAACGACCGGCTCTCTGGTAAGAAGACGCTGATCGTGCGATTAGGTCCGGAAGCCGGACTGCAGCTCTATCTGGGTGTGGGCCTCGGGGCGATGATCCTGGGCGGCACGTTCTGGATGAACGGCCATCTGCTGGCAACGGTCTTCCCGCTGTTGTATTTCGTGCTCCACGTGTTTACGTATCTGCACATCAAACGGATCTATCAGGGAAAGGCGCTGAACCTCTGCCTCGGCGAGACCGCCCGGAACATCTTTATCTACGGTCTCTGCGTCGCCATTGGTATTTTATTGTCTCCTTAGTTAAAGAACACCCACGACACACCGAAGTGAATGACGGAGCCGTTGGTGGGGTAGTGGGGTGCGAGGAATCGCATACGGTTGCCTGAGTCAGCGTTGACGTGACTCATCATCACGAAGAAACGCACCTTCTTCAACACCATGTTCGCATAGACATCAACCCAGGGATAGCCGCCGAGCTCGATGCGGCTCTCAGGAGTTTGCTGAATGGCAAACTGCTGAATCGACGGACAATAATCAGGCGCATAGTATTTCGAGAACCAGATGGCATCGGCACCGAGTTCGACGCCAAGGACCTTGGCTATCTTGAACTTCAGGTAGAGATTCGTGAAGATGTTCCAGGTGGGCAACGGTAACACCTCCTGGTTGCTGGAACTCTGATAGGTGATGACGTTCTCCCAGTTAAGGGGCCCGAGGCGGAAGTTCTGATGGAGCTGTGCCATCATCACGTTGATGTTGCCCGACTTCTGGAAGACGCCAGCAGTGAGGTTCGTCCGTTTGTTGTCGGTGTTGTTGTAGCTCATGCCGAAATAGGTGTAGTTCTGCATCTCCTCGATGCCGACACGCAGGGTGGTGTTGGTCTTTTCATAGGAGAAGACACCC
>JAEEGG010002410.1_pt1 | contig 48269 bp, 36 predicted proteins | sample 9134161 | NCBI WGS metagenome assembly JAEEGG01 (sample SAMN16246543, study PRJNA631951) | gut metagenome | biome: gut microbiome; feature: rumen; material: CR-attached | host: Bos | place: Iran: Karaj | collected 2018-10
CTCTGTTTCCAAACGTCCGATTTAGTTACGGATTCGGCGGAAATGCTGAATATGAACACGCTGCAGAGAGAATAAAAAGAATTGTAACGGATGAAGCTTTCAAGTCGCTTGCAGATATCGACGAATATAAGGCGCTTGCAGAAAATGCGATAAAAGAAAGCTGACTCGCTTTTTAGCTCATACGAGGCGGAGAGAACTGCCCGCCTCGCAGAGAGCAAAGCGCTTTTGATGACCGCAGGTTGTCAAAAGCGCTTATGCGTTGGTTTTGCTGAAAATAGCACAGATTAGATCAATTTCAAAGCTAAGCGCAAAAAATCGGGACACCTGCTCTATCGCAAGTGTCCTGAGGCTCCTTTTCCATTTTTTGCGCGTAAATAATTTCACATAAGCGGCAGCTATTCCTTGAACTTATGTGCCGGAGAAGATCGGAAGACAATCCTGGCGCTGGCAAAAAACTTTACAATTATAGAACAGCTCTATATATCTGAAAACATCCGGCTTGCCGCGAGAATCGACGCCAAACACATTTTGCCGGGCGGAAGCCCGGACCCGCATCAATACACGGACGGAATGGAATTATTGTACTGCGTCCTGTTTATCCGGCTTTTCGAATTCTTATCTTAACGCCCGGATATATATCTTCTTCATTGTAGTTCGGCTCAGATTCCTTGTAATTGACGAAAAACTGGTATCCCAGGCCGTAGTACTCTATCTTCCCGTTGGTGTCTCTTTTTACATATATATGAGGTGAACGGCTCGCCCAGAATCTCTCCTTATCCGGTATATCGAGCGTTCCTCCGGTTCTTTTCTCTCGAATACGCGCTTGCTTCACTATCTCTTCATACAGTTGGTCTTTGTAGTATTGAATGTCTTTTTCGGTCATCCGATAGTTGAAGATTTCGTCTGTTCCGTAATCATAACTGGTCTTTTTGACTTCCGTCTCCGTCCTGCCTGTGAACTTCATGTCCTGAATTATTAAGTACCAGTGTGCCTTCGTCGGGAATTCGCCCCAGTAGTATCTGAATCCGTATTGCGCTTCTTCGATGTTATGTCCGGAACTATATCGGACGTAAGGAACAAGATAATCGGTGTCGATGCCGAGAGTCTCAGGGAAGGCTTTATTGATCTCGGCCCAGGCATAGTCAAGCATGCGGTTTTCTTCTTCGCTGAAGACCGGTTTTTCGGGCTTCACGAAGGGCGTTCTGTCGGAGCAGGACGGGATAAAATGTGCCGCAGAAATCAGTATGCAAACGGCTAGTACTGTCGTTATTATCCTCTTCATGTTGACCTCCTGTTTTGAACTATAAATATGGAATTGATTTACCGAAAGGATTATGCTACAATAAATGAAGTAAATGCAGAATCAAGGAAAGGACGGGAACGTCATGTCATTTGCCGAACGCAGGGAAAGGCTCTATAAGACCCTGGCTGATAACTCTCTGGTGATCGTCTATGCCGGCATCCCCATTCATACAAACGAGGATGAGTATTATGATTTCGTTGTAAACAGCCAGTACTGCTATTTGACGGGGCTGGACCGTGAAAACACGGCTTTCCTGGCATATAAGACTGCAAAAAAGACTATTGAGATCCTCTTCATCGAGGAGCCGGATCCGCATTCGGAACGGTGGACCGGAAAAATGCCCACCGCGGAGGAGGTCCGTTTAGTCTCCGGGATCGACGACGTGAGATATACGGACAGCCTTGACAGCACTGTCGGCAGCTTCATGGGTTACTTCCGGGTGGAGCAGGCGTACTTCGACCTTTACAGATGCCGGAAAGACGATCTGCCTGATTACAATTCCGTGATGGCTGAACGCTTCTCCCGGGCATACCCGCACGTGATCCTGAAGGACCTTCGCACGGCCTGCGCGACGCTCCGGGAACAGAAAGAGGCGCAGGAGGTGGAGAACATCCGAAAGGCCCTGGATATAACCCGTCTGGGCCTGGAATACGTTATGAAGAACCTCAGGCCCGGGATGATGGAATATCAGGTACAGGCGGACTTTGAGTATACATGCAGGCGGCTGGGCGCAAAGCGCCAGGCCTTCCCCACTATTGCGGGTTCAGGTTCAAACGGCTGTATGATGCACTACGACACAAATCACTGCGAGGTGAAGGACGGCTCGCTGATCCTGCTGGACCTCGGCGTGAAGTATGAAAACTACTGCAGCGACATCACCAGGACCTATCCGGCAAACGGAAAGTTCAGCCCCAGGCAGCGCAAGATATATGAACTGGTGCTCCGGGCGAACGAGGCGGTCGCCTCGGCTGCAAGGCCGGGCATCACCATAAATGATCTGAACGACGTCGCGTGTCGGGTCCTCGGGGAAGGCCTGGTTGACATGGGCATGATCCCGGAAGCCTCGGAAATATCAAAATACTACATGCACAGCGTGAGTCACTCCATCGGGATCGACGCACACGATATCTTTCTGGCGGACGATGTGCTGAAGCCCGGCTGGGTCATAAGCAACGAGCCGGGATTATACATCGATGAAGAAGCCATCGGCATCCGCATCGAGGACGATCTCCTGATCACCGAGGATGGGTGCGAGGTCCTGTCAAAGAGTATCATCAAAGATCCGGATGAGATCGAGGCCTTTATGTCATCCTTCTCATGTGTCCGCTCGTGATCCGGCGGCAGGACGGCGCCGATACGGCAATAACACCGCCTCAAACCTTTTACGTGTTGTGATATATCTGCGCGAGGCCTCCGTGGGAGGTCTCGCGGTATTTGTCGTCCATGTCCCTTCCCGTTCTGTACATCGTCGCGACCACTTCGTCAAAGGAGATCTTGCGTGTGGCATAAAGAAAACGCGAGAGATTTACCGAACTGACTGCCCTCATGGCGGCTACGGCGTTGCGCTCGATACAGGGTATCTGTACAAGTCCCTTCACCGGATCGCAGGTAAGTCCCAGATTGTGCTCCATGGCGATCTCGGCCGCATACTCGATCTGGTCGATATTCAGTCCGTACAGCGATGCCAGCGCCGCCGCCGTCATGGAGCATGCGCTGCCAATCTCCGCCTGGCAGCCGCACTCCGCGCCGGAGATCGATGCGTTGGTCCGGATCACATTGCCGATCAGGCCGGCCACAGCCAGCGAGTCGAGGATCTCCTCCTCGGGAAAGCCGCGGTCGGTCTCCATATGGTAGAGCACGGCAGGAAGAACGCCGCAGCTTCCGCAGGTCGGAGCCGTTACGACGACATGTTCATCGGCATTCTCCTCACTGACGGCATAAGCGTACGCGGCGATCTGCCGGTTTATGGTCACGTCCGCACTTTCGTTGTAGCAGCGCTTTTCGAACAGAGTCTTTGCCTTGCGCGCCACACCCAGCCCTCCGGGAAGCACGCCGTCGGCTGAGAGTCCCCGGCGAACGGAATCCTTCATGGCCTCCCAGGCCGTCTTCAGCGAACCGCGCAGCGTCGGATCCTCCGTCCGGAAGATGAAATCGGACAGTTTCAGGTCGTTGCACTTGCAGAATCGGATGATCTCGGTAAAATTCTTCTGCGGATAGACCTCGGTCTCGTCCTCGGAGGCTTCGCCTTCGACGCGGACGGAGCCGCCGCCGATACTGAAAATGCGCTTGGCCCCCAGCAGTTTGCCGTTTTTCCATGCCTCGAACAGCATCGTGTTGGGATGAGGCAGATCTGTCGTGTCCCGGTCGGACACCACCTCGGCGCCGGGCAGAACGGATATAACGGCCTTTTTTGTGCCGTGTCCTTCGCCGGTGCAGGCAAGGGAGCCGTACAGCGTCACGCGGAAACAGTCCGCGTCCGGATATCTCGCGCCGAAGATCTGCGCGGCGTGGAAGGGGCCGACAGTGTGGGAACTGGAAGGCCCGTTGCCTATCTTAAAAATGCTTTTAATGGTCTTCATGCTGCTTTCCTCAACATCATTATATCGCTTGTCCGGGCTGCCGTCAATGAGAAGACAAAAAATCGTATGCTTCTCGCGTGAAAGGGAGCCCTCCCGGCGCCACTCAAAATCACTTGACAAAAGCCACGCCCGCGTGTATCATGTACTCGACAGAAGTATTGAGGGAGCCACGTTGGCGGCGAGGGACCCGCGTTCGCGGCGAGAGAACCGCGTTGGCGGCGATGGAACCGCGTTCGCGGCTATGGAACCGCGTTCGCGGCCCTTTACACATCTTGCTGTCACGACAATCGATGCGTTGACAAATGAATTCAAGCGGCAAAACCGCGAATGGCGAGATACTAAGTTTTTTTCTCAAAACCGACACCTTGCTCGCTTTTTTCCGTCTTACTGATAAGGAGCGAAACAACGGGCGTCCGCAAAAAACCTCAAGGAGGGATCGTTTTGGAAGCAGCCTGCACAGATGACAAAATAATAAGACTGTTTCTGCTTCGGGACGAGAACGCCATCGCAAAAGTCCAGGAAAAATACGGAGACCGTCTTTTTGAGCTCGCCGCGCGAATCACCGGCAGCCGTCAGACAGGCGAAGAGATAGTCAACGACGCGCTTCTTAGGCTTTGGAACTCGATAGTCCCGACAAATCCCAATCCGCCCGTGAATCTGCTTGCGGTCTCCATGAAGACCGTCAGGAATCTGGCAATCGACCGGGTTCGCTCAGAACGCGCGGCAAAACGCCCGCAAACGGTGTGCGAGCTCGACGAGGCTGTAGCCGCCGGATCCGGCGGGACCTTCGTCGCGCCGGACGACATCCGGACAGAACTTCTTGCGGAACACATCAACAGCTTTCTCCGGATGCAGAAGGCCAAACACAGATGCGTCTTCGTAATGCGGTACTTCTCGGAGATGAGCGTGGGCGAGATCGGCATGAAGACCGGGATGACGCAGAACGCCGTAAAGTCGCTCCTGAAAAGAATGAGACAGAACCTCAGAGAACATCTGGAACGGGAGGGCTATCGGATATGAGAATGAAAAACAAGCAAGGCGGCGGAGATCGTCTCAGCGACGCAATGGGGCTGATCTGCGATGACTTTATAGAAGAATCTGAGTTTTATTCCGCGGGACCGCTGCCGGCAAAGCGAAACGGTAAACGAACGGCCGTCGTGCTTGCCACCGCAGCCGCCCTGACCATAGCCGTTCTTTTATCGGTGTTCATAATAATGAATACCGTCGGCAGACGGACCGGTTTCCCCGAAAACGGCAAGGGCGGTAACTACGAAACGCTCCCGGAAGAACTGAACGGGGCGGTCATAATAGCGGAAAAGGCCACCGGACGGCTTATTTCGAACAAAACCACTTTTCTTCTTACCTGCCAAGGAGACCCGACGCCGGAACTTATCGCTTCATATCTTACCATCTCTCCGTCGACAGACTATTCCATAAGCAAAACGAACAGCGGCGCCTACAGGATCACGCCGGCTTCAGGCAGCCTCGACGAGGGCACCGTATACCGCCTCACGCTCGGCGATCCGGAGAATCCCGCGGTGTCGTTTGCTTTTCAGACCGATTCCGAGCTGCTCGTCAAGAGTTTCTTCCCCGCCGATTATTCGGTCGGCGTTCCGATCGACACGGCCATAGTCGTCGAATTCACCGAAGCGGTCACAGACAAAGCTTTTAACAAAATCAAAATCACACCAAAAACAGAAGGAAAGTTTGAACTGATAGACGGAGGACACTCTGTCGTCTTTCTTCCTTCGGAACTGCTTCCGTTCAACACAGCCTTCACCGTGACGGTGAACAGCGGCATCAAGTCCGAAACCGGGAAGACACTTCGCTCCGGCACGACGGCACATTTTCAGACCGAGTCGCTGAATCTCTCCCCTGTTGCGGGCTCGACCGTTTCCAGCAGCAACTCCTTCTCCGCCTGGACCTCGACCTCGGTCAACATCGGGATCGGCCGTCCTGTTGAATTACCGGTCAGTATATACGCTCCGGAGAACTGGCACGTGAGCGCCTCGCTTTTCAGGTTCCCTTCCGCCTCCGCCGCTTACGACGCGGCACTTGATCTGATCTCGTCGCCCGGACAGACATCTCTCCCCGACTCGTTTTACGACAAACGTCTCGTGCTGTGCGCGACGAGAGAGGAATGGGGGTTTGACAAGTCGACCCTTCAGCTGTCATTCGGCGACAGCTTCGCCGAAGGCAGCTATCTTGCGCTTACAGACGTCACGATACAGACCGGCGGGATGGGACAGACCTTTTCGCTTTACTCTTTCATCAACGTTACAGGGATCGCCTCCTATGTCATATCCGAAAACGGCGAAACGCTCGTCTGGACTGTAAACACCGTTGACGGCAGTCCGGCCGGATACACCTCTGTCAAGGGAGCGTGCTTCGACAGTACATCATTCGCATCCGGCTGGTCCTGGGATACCGGATCCGCAAAAAAGATCTCAGGGAAGGCGGACGGCGACGGCATCTTAAGGTTCAAGAACGATCATAGCGCGGCGCTGCTCCTCATTTCGGGCACTTCCGGAGACGAGCTTGTCTTTGTCAGATGCGCCGGGGAAAACGACAGGCCGCAGTATTTCAGCTACGTTTATACCGACCGCCAGTCGTACAGGACGAAAGATACGGTCAGGCTCTGGGGTTACGTGTCGTACACTGACGGAAGCTTTCCGGAGGAAGTCTACCTTAGGTTTACCGGGCTTCGCGGAAGACGTGCCGTTACGGTCTCCGAGAACGGAACGTTTCAGACATCGTTCGAACTTGACAGCCCGATCCGCGGAATCAGGACCGCACTGATCACGGACGCCGACGGCAACATTATCTGCGGAAGACACTTTGAATACTCCGACGATCCGTATCCCGAATATTCCGTTGATATCGAGTACGACAAAAAGGTCTTTCTCCCCCTAGAACGGATCTCGGGCCGCGTCTCCGTTAAACTGTTCGACGGTACCCCGGTCGGAGGGGTCGTGGTTGACGTCGGGACTCTTTCAGGAAACGATCTGACCGTTATCGAGACAGTCATCACCGACGATTCGGGCTCGGCCGGATTCTCATTTGATCCTAACATCAAGAACGACAATCTCCGCCTCGGTTACGTCGTGCTACAGTACACTGCCAGGGTGACAGGGGCCGATCTCGGCAAAAGCACAAAAAAAGGAACTGTTTTCTATCTGCCGTCCGCCTATATTCTGCAGTCCCTGTCTCTGGACGGCAGGCAGGTGCTCCGGCTGGACAGGCGAGACTTCGAGGCCAGCATCGCCGTGCTGGAAAGCGGTGTTCCTTTTGATATCCAACAGTTCCGGGCTCTTTCTTCCGGACCCGTCAGCGGAAAGACTGCCTCCTACACCCTGGAAAGAAGCTGGACCGAGACCGTCACGAAGCAATACTATGACAGTTATACCGGCAAGACGGAGACGCGCACAGAAACCTCAAGAAAGAACGAGGTCATGCGCAGCGGAAAGCTGCCTGTCGAGAACGGGATCATCGATTATACAGATCTGTATCCGGACGAGTTCCTGACCGGAAGCAGCTACAGTCTGAGCATCAGATTCCCGGACGATTCCAACGGGCAATCGCTCCTCTGGTCCAATAATCTATATGCTCGCGATCTGCTGCCTCCCAAGCAATCGTCGCCGTCCTATAACCCCTCTTTGGACAGAGACCGCGAGGTCTATGATATCGGCAGCGCTTTCAGCATCGGCATGACTCTTTCCGGAGAGCCGGTACGCGGCCTTGTCGGCTGGTACACCGGGAGCCTCGGAGATGCCGTTTTCTGCAACGGCAGCGCGCGATTCGATTTTTCGCCGTCGATGAAAAAAGAAACATGTCTGGTATACGGGGTATACTACAACACGGATCAGAGACAGTTCTATTCCTCATCGATATACATCGCATTCGATCATACTAAGAACTGTTCCCTGAGTCCGGAGATATCCACTGACAGGACTGAGTACCGTCCGGGAGAACAGGCGGTGATCTCCGTCCATATCGACGGCGGAGCCGGAGCGACCGTCCTCGTCAGCGTGACCGACGAGGCCTGCTTCGCGATCAAAAATCAGATCGAAAAACCGCTCGAGGCGTTGATCGATTCGATGTGGTCGAAACGCGTTGATCCGCTGTTCAACAGGATACTGACGATCAGACCGTCGGCGCCCTCACCCGGAGGTTCGTCGACCGAAGAGGCCGTCGGATCATCTGGCATACCCTATCTCGATTCCGGCAGTTCCGAAACGTCTTTTTACATCAGGAACCATTTTGCAGATAACGCGGCTTTCAGCGAACTGACACTTGACGGTGAAGGCAACGGAACACTGGTCATGACCGTGCCGGACAATATCACAAACTGGCGGATCACCGCACTGGCCGTGATTCTTCCCGAAGGAGAAGACGACACTCTGATGACCGGTTCGGCCGTCTCGGGGATCATCTCCACCCAGGAACTGATCGTCAGTCTGGGAGTATTCCCGGAATACCTCGAGCGCGACAATGTATCGGTCAACGTAAACGCCCTCGGTACCGCGGCAGCGTCCGAGGTAAGGTTTTCCGGTGAAGTCAGAGACGGAAACGGCAAAACCGTGGCGACCGCGGAAGCTTCGGCGGACGGACACGGATACACGTATCTGGATTTCGGAAAACTGGAGGCGGGCGAGTACACCGTTACCGCCTACGCCGTCTGCGGGAACGCCAGGGATGCCGTCGAGAAAAAACTCAGAGTCATCGAATATGTCGCAGTCTATCATGTGGTAAAGTTCGTATCCCCGGATGAGATCGCCGGACTCGATCCCGATTCATATCCTCTGCAACTGTCATTCATTAACCGAACCGAATCGGGTCAGCTCTTCGACAGTATACTGGATCTTCTCGGCAATTCCGGGGTCGCCAGGAGCGACACGTCGGCCGCGGCATATGTCGCAGCCCTGATCTCGAACCGTGTCTACGGAACCGGCGAGCCGAAGTTCAAGCCCGAGATCACTTTCAGAAGGCCGGCAAACTCCGATTGGAACAAAACGATAGGCTCCGGTAACACTAACGCCGAAGAATGCTATCCGTCGGTCTTCCCGTACTCCGAAGCGAGCATCGAGCTCTTCGCAAAACTGCTTGCCGCGTGTCCGGCCGATATAATCGACAGCAACCGGATAACAACTGTCGTGCCGCAGCTCTATGCGAGGGTGGGATCGACCGTCCAGAGGAGTCCCGATGAGCTGTGCTCTGCCCTTGTCTGCCTTGCGGCGCTGGGCGAGCCGGTACTGGACCGGCTGGACAAGCTTGCGGCCGCCGTCAAAGATCTGCCCGAAGACGCTCAGCTTCTTCTTGCTCTGGCCTATGCGGTCAGCGGCGACAACCCGTCGGCAAACGTACTGCTCTCCGGCGTTATGAAGAACGACGGCATGACCGACAAGGAAACCGGCACTGCTTATGTGGGCTCCGATGAGGGGCTGAGGGGCAGACTTACGGAGCTGGCCCTTCTGGTCGCCTCAAGAAGCGACAGAGAACTTGCCGCCATGCTTGCCGGATACCTTATCCAGGATAAAGACAGGAATCTGTTCCGGCTGGGTCTGGCCTCATACATCAGATTCTATCTGCCCTGCGAAGTGACGCCTCCCGCAACTGTAGTTTATTCGATCGGGAATCGTGTGCGGACCGTATCCCTGCGCGCCGGTCAGATGTCATTCGAGATACTGTCCCGCAGCGAACACGAAAGCTTCCGCGTTATCAGTATCGACGGCGACGTGGCGATCAGGGCCGAGTACTCCGGAAACATATCCGAACTGCCCGTCTCAAAGGAGGGGGGCGGGATGCTCGTCGAAAAGAGCATCTCCTCGTACGTATATAACAAATGCAGGAACATCACCGTGACGATCTCCGTCACGGTACAGAAGAGTCAGTGCTGGGAAGTCTTCTACTTTGACGATTTTCTCCCATCCGGTACCGCTTTCATCTCGTTCGCAAACCCCCGAAACATTCGGCTGTCTGTATCCGGAAGGCACATCAGCGGCTATTTCTACTGTTACGGGGGTTCGGATATCACCGGTCAAGAGACGTTCACTTTCTCCTATGTGATACGAAGGGTCGTCGACGGCGAATTCACGACCGATCCCCCGTCCGTCGTAAGGGTCTCGGACGGGACCTGTGTCCTCGGACCGGAATACTCCTTCAAGTTCAACGGGACTAACTTCTCTACGAAGATAAAATAAGCTTCCGGGACCGGCGGGCAGGCAGCGCTCCGGCACGGCACCGGAATGATCAGGAGCAAAAATGAAAGTTTTCGATCTTCCAACTCCTTCGCTCGTCGCCGACGAGCGGATCCTCACGGAAAACATCCGGCTCATGTCCGGGATCCTGAGCGGCAGCCCGGCCCGGCTGCGCCCCCATTACAAATCTCACAGATGCTCCGCTCTGGCTCACGTCCAGATGCGCTCCGGTGCCGTCGGAATGACCTGCGCCAAGCTCTCCGAGGCCGAGGATCTTATCTTCTCCGGGATCGGCGACGTGCTTATTGCCAACCAGATCGTGGATCCTGTAAAGCTTGTGAGGGTCGCTCAGCTTGCCGGCATGTGCAGGCTTACAGTCTGCGTGGACGACGCCGGCAACGCCGGAGCCCTGTCGGCCGCGGCTGCGGCGGCGGGCAGCACCGTGGAGTGCCTCGTCGAGTACGACATTGGAATGAACCGGTGCGGCGCAAGGACCCCGGAGGAGTATCTCTCCGTCGCCAGGGCCGTCGCCGGCCTGCCGGGACTCAGATACCGTGGCATCCAGGCATACGCCGGACACGTATCGCACACGGTCTCGGCGGCCGAGCGGGAAAAGATGACACGGGAGAACGAGAAGAAAGTCGCCGACCTGAAGGAATACCTCGGAAAGAACGGGATATCCGTCGAAACGGTCTCCGGCGGAAGCACAGGGACCTGTGCTCTGAAAGCCTCGGGAGGCGTGTACACCGAACTTCAGGCCGGCAGCTACCTGTTCATGGACTCGACCTACGACCGCCTGGGCCTGCCTTTCCGCAACTCCCTGTTCGTTCTGGCGACCGTGATCAGCCGAAGCGGAGGCGCGGTGATCCTTGACGTGGGCGTCAAGGGACTCGGCGCGGATCAGGACGGTCCCCGGATCGTCACGGCGGACGGCAGAGCGGTCCCGGGCCGGATCGAGCTCAACGAAGAGCACCTGAAGCTGTTCGACAGCGGATGGGAACCCGCCATAGGGGAAAGGGCCTTCGTCATCCCCGGGCACTGCTGCTCGACCGTCAACCTGTACGACAGGATATACCTCTTCGCCGAAGACACGGTGACCGACAGGCTGGACATTACAGCCCGAGGCATGTCGAGGTAAAAAAAGCTGTTGCCCGGAAAAAACGGGCAACAGCTTTGTTTTTTTTGAGGCGTCAGATCAGTCCTCCGCCCATCGCGTTTACGTCCTCGGTCACCTCGGCCGGAAGGGTGTCCGAGCCGTGCTTCTTTATGAAGACTGCAAACATGACTCCGGCCGCGGCGCAGCAGACTATATCGGCCGCGGGCGTCGCGGTCACTATGCCGTAGACGGGCGCAAGGGCGTTCAGGATGAACATCAGCGGTATGTCAAGTATGCCCTTCCTCAGCAGGGCAAGGACGAGCGACTTCAGCATATGGCCCGTCGCCTGGAAGAAGGAGATGACCGTATAGGCCCAGGCCGAGAACGGGGCTCCGATGCACAGGATGCGCAGGAAGGTCTCGGCGTAGCCGTGTGACACGGCCGCGGTGTCCTTTATGAAGACCGTCACCAGCTCGCGGGCAAAGAGCATGAAGCAGGCCATGCAGACGGTGGTGAAGCCGACGGAGATCGCCGTGGAATACCTCACCGTCTTGCGCATCCTGGTGCGGTTGCCCGAGGCAAAGTTGTATCCGATCAGCGGCAGCACGCCCTGAGCCATCCCGCGGACGGTGCAGTGGGCCAGCATGTTGATCTTCTTTGCCACGCCGACTCCGGCCTGAGCGGCCGTGCCGTAAGGCTGCATGAGGTTGTCAAGCACCGCGTAGGAGATGTTCTCGCACAGGGTCATAAGGCAGGCGGGGATGCCTATGCTTATGACGTCGACGGGAATGCGGTCGGTGAACATCCCGCGCCCCGGTCTGACCGAGAGAACGAGGTCGTCGTGCTTGACGGCGATGTAGACCACGAAGTATATGAGCGCGCAGAGGTTCGCGAACATCGTGGCCAGGGCCGCGCCGAGCACCTCGTTCCCGCGGGGAAGGATCACGAACATGAAGAGCGGATCGAGGGCGATGTTGAGCACGCCGCCGATTATGATGCCCGCCGAGGCCTGGAAGGATTTGCCCTCTGCCCGGATCAGATGCGACAGCAGCGTGTTCATTGCCGTGATAACGCCGCCGGCGACGACCGCCACCCTCATATAGCCCACGGCAAGAGGATGGACCTCCGGAGCCGATCCGCCGAGCAGATCGACGTACGCATCCATGAACAGAAGGGTCCCCAGGGAGTAAACGGCCGCCACGCAGGCGCAGCCCCAGATCGCAAAGCCCGAGGCGAACCTGGCCTCGCTCCGCCTTCCGGCTCCAAGGAAGCGCGATATCACGCTGGCGCCGCCCACCCCGAACAGATTTGAGATGGCCGACAGGAACATGAACGCGGGCATGCAGACGGTGACGGCGGTGATCATGGCGTCGCTCTTCGTCATCGCGACGAAATAGGTGTCCGCCATATTGTAGATGACCAGTATGATCTGTCCGGCGACGGAAGGCAGGGCAAGGCTTATGATCGCCTTCAGGACCGGGCTTTCCTCGAACAGATATTTTTCCCTGGCTTTTTCAGTCATCGTCGGTGAACTCTCCTTTATCGACCGGCGATACCGCCGGCGTTCACGCGGCCCGGCGCGGACGGCCGGACTAACCTGCCGGCGCGCGGATGCGGACCGGCCTGATGTCGGGACCGGGAATCTTGACAAAGCTCCCGGAAATGTATATAATTATATTACAAACATCAATAAAGTCAAATTATAAAAAACACTATCTCCATAATTTTTTGTTATATAAGGGGGTCCGGATGCTCGATAACAGAGTTTATACGCTGCTGAAGGTGTGCGAATGCGGCAGTTTTGTCGCGGCCTCCGAGAAGCTGAACATAACTCAGCCGGCAGTCAGCCAGCACATAAGATCGCTCGAGGAGGAACTGGGCATCAAGATCTTCGAGCGCAGCCGCAGCGGCATAGTCCTTACGAAGCAGGGCGAGATCGCCGTCGACGCCGCAAAAAAACTGGCCGCCATCTACGCGGGACTGAGGGACACCCTTGCCAGCGGGGCCGCCCTGACAGGCAATCTCACCGTGGGCGTCACGCACACCGCGGAGAGCAACCCGATCTCCGAGGCCCTGGCCCGCTACTGTGCCACCAACCCCGGCACCAAGATAAAAATGATTACAGATACTATAAGCGATCTTTATAGCAAACTGAAGACATACGAGATAGATCTGGCCATTGTCGAGGGCAGGATCCGCGACCCGGCTATAAAGTACCTGCTGATGGACACGGACTACCTTGTGCTGGCCGTCGCCACCGACCACCCCCTGGCCAGGAAGAGCATGGTCACGCTCGAGGAGCTCAAAAAGGAGCGCATGATACTTCGCCTGCCAAGCTCCGGGACCAGAAACCTGTTCGAGGCGCATCTGGAGAGCAACAACATGGCCATCAGCGACTTCAACGTCGTGCTGGAGGTGGACAACATCGCCACCATCAAAGACCTGATCCGACGGAACTTCGGCGTGTCGGTCATGGCCAGGAGCGCCTGCCTGGACGAGCTGAAAAAGGGGAAGATAGCCACCCTGCCGGTCGAGAACCTGAGTATGATGCGCGAGATCAACATCGCCTATCTGGCGGATTTCTCCCGGCTGGATCTGCTCCGGGACATAGTAAACAGCTACAACGAGACCGTAAGGCTCTACATGTGAGTCCGCGCGGCCCGGTTTGCAATCCGCGAGCATCTGTGGTATAATATAATTTACAGTAAAAAAGCGCCGGCGATGCAAAACGCCCCGGGCGCGGCCTCTCTTCTCTGCAGACGAAAGATGACCAAAGAGGAAAAGAAAAAACTGGAAATAATAGTGGGCGCCCTGCAGAAAGCCGGCTTCGATCCGGTGAACCAGCTTCAGGGCTATATGATCACGGGCAGGGACTACTACATAACCCGGACAGACAACGCCCGCGAGCTCATCAAAACGGTCTCCAGGGACTCGCTCGGCGAGCTGCTGAGCTTCATAGAAAAGAACGACTGACCTCCGGCCCGGACCGGCAAAGGCATTCCGGAACGGTCAGGACCGGCGCCCGCAGCCGGAGGGACGCATACTGAAAGCCGTCTGCCGCATGAAGGATCTTCGTGCGGCAGACGGCTTTTCGTCAAATGATATGCTCCGGCTTCCCCGCCCGGCCGTTCAGCTGATGCCGAGCGCGGCGGTCATGCGCTGGTAGTCGTTCGTGAGGACGGTATCGACCCCCATGTCGAGGTAGGTGCGCGCCTCTTCGGGATCGTCAGCCCAGTACACGTTGCAGCGAATGCCGCAGCGGTGGGCCTCCTCTATCATCTCGCGGTTGAAATACGGCTTGAACAGCTGGACCTTGCAGCAGCCGAGCTCCTTGGCCCGCTCGACGATCGCCCACGGATCCTTTCCCGCGCCCATGCAGCACGGGATGTCGGGGGCGATCTCCCTCAACTGCCTGACGACGGCGTCGTTTCCGCTCATGAAATAGGCGTGTCCCGTGCAGTCGTACCTGCGGATCAGCTCGGCTATCCTGCGTAGCTTGCCCTCGTCCTCGGGCTCGGTCTTGGTATGTGGCTTCACATGGATGTTCATAACGGTCTGGCAGGCGAACTTCTTCAGGATCTCCTCGAATCTGAGGATCCTCAGCCCCGAAAAGCTCTCGCTGAACTTGGAGCCGAAGTCGAACTTAAGCAGCTCTTCGTAAGTGTAGTCCCAGACGTAGCCGGTCCCGTCGGAGGTGCGGTCGAGCTTCTTGTCGTGCAGCGAGACGATCTCGCCGTCTTTGGTCTCCCACAGGTCGAACTCGATCTCGCTGGCGCCCAGGGCGACGGCGGCACCGTAGGCCGGGAGCGAGTTCTCCGGCGCGACCGCCTTGAAGCCCCTGTGGGCGCAGAGCCTCGGATAGGCCATGTGCGCGTCGGGAGGACAGATGAACGGACCTGCCGGGCGGTATTTCCAGGGCCTGCGTCCGGCGTCGACGTACTTCCAGTGGGGCATGACGCTGCCGCCGAAGCCCGCGGTTTTTTCATATTTGACCGAGGTGTCGATCTCCGCATATGCGACGCCGACCCTGCTCCCGAGGTTCTCAAGCAGCTCGCCGCGAGGGGTCGCGATAACGGAGCAGCCGCCAAGTTCCGAATCCTCGCCCATGCTGACCGAAGAGCGGACCACATAGGCGTTCGTGTTGTAGGCCAGGAAGCGGACCGAGGTCTCGAGGGCCGAATGCATGTCGCTGCGCTGATGGCTGCAGCCGATGATGATATCGGGCTCCATGCGGGCCAGCACGGGGAAGGCCTCGTAGAAGTAAAAATCGTAGCAGACAAGGAAGGCAAGGCGGATGCCGTCGACGGTGACCGCATCGGGCCAGCCGCTCTGCCATATGTAGCTCTTTCCGTCGTCGAAGCCCAGTTTGCGGACCTCGCCGGGGGTGAGGTGCTGTTTGCGGTAGACCTCGCTGATCCTTCCGTCGCGGTCGGCCATGAAAACGGTGTTGAACATGCGGTCGCCGTCCGGGCTGTAGCCGCCGAAGAACACCCTGGCCCCGCAGCGCACGGCGGTCCTTGAGGCCGCCTCCAGAAGCGGGCCGTGGAAGCGGTCGAAGCTGGCGCGCCTCTGCTCGGGAGTGCGGGCGAGCGCGGGGACGTCACAGGCCTCGGGCAGGACGATCAGATCGGCCGAGGGATCGATGCCGTCGAGCAGCTCGACGGTCTTTTTGAAATTTGCTTCTGAAGTTCCGTGATCCGCGGAATAGGGGGGCTGTACGGTGCAGACTTTAAGTTTCATGTTCGTCTCCTTTTCCGCGTCAGGCTCAGCCGCAAAGCGTGGCCGCCATTACCGCCTTGATAGTATGCATACGGTTCTCGGCCTCGTCGAAGACAAGCGAACGGGGCGACTCGAACACCTCGTCCGTGACCTCCATGCAGTCGATGCCGAACCGCTCGTGGATCTCCCTTCCTACGGAGGTGCCGAGGTCGTGGAACGAGGGCAGGCAGTGCATGAACACGCACTGCGGTCCGGCGGCGTCCATCAGCTCCGAGGTCACCCTGTAGGGTGTCAGGTCGGCGATGCGCGCGGCCCAGACCTCGTCCGGCTCGCCCATGGAGACCCAGACGTCGGTGTAGATGACGTCGGCTCCCTTCACCGCGGCCGCGGGATCGGCGACAAGCTCGACCGAGCCCCCGGTCGACGCGGCTATCTCCCTGCACTTTTCGACAAGCCCGGCCGACGGGAAGTACGCCTCAGGGGCGCAGGCGACGAAGTCCAGTCCCAGCTTGGCGCACCCCACCATAAGGGAGTTGCCCATGTTGTAACGGGCGTCGCCGCAAAAGACGAGTTTTCTGCCCTTCAGCGAGCCGAAATGCTCGGCGACGGTCATGAGGTCGGCCAGGACCTGGGTCGGGTGGAACTCGTTGGTCAGGCCGTTCCACACGGGCACGCCCGAGTACCTGGCAAGGTCCTCCACGATCTCCTGGCCGAAGCCGCGGTACTCGATGCCGTCGAACATCCGCCCGAGCACGCGGGCCGTGTCGGGTATGCTCTCCTTCTTCCCTATCTGCGAGCCCTTCGGGTCGAGATACACCGGATGCATGCCGAGATCGGCGGCGGCGACCTCGAAGGAGCAGCGCGTGCGGGTGCTGGTCTTTTCGAATATGAGGGCGATGTTTTTGCCATCGCAGAGCCTGTGGGGGATCCCGGCCTTCTTTTTGGCCTTAAGTTCTCCGGCAAGCCCGATAAGGCCGGAGATCTCCTCCGGTGTGAAATCGAGCAGTTTTAAGAACGATCTGCCTTTCAGATTCATTTGCTTATCCTTTCGCCGCCGGCGGCAGCAGTGCGGCCGCCCGGCCGTGTTTTATCTGTTTATGTCGACAAGGAAGGTGCTGTCCTGCGTGTAGCAGGCACTCATAACGTCGGCGAGCGCCATGGCGGTGTCGATGGACGTCATGCAGGGGATGCGCAGATTCATGGCCTTGCGGTGGAGCAGTCTGAAATCGCCGACCGAGCTGTCCATGACGGCGCCGGTGTAGACGACGCAGCATACGGAGCCGTTGTCGAGCAGGTCGTAGATATCGCTGTTCTCCCACACGTTGCGGGCGGTCGTGACCTCCATGCCGCGGCTGCGAATGGCCTGCGCCGTATCGGGCGTCGCGTAAAGCCTCATGCCGAGATCGGTGAAGCGCTCGGCAAGTCGGATGGCGTCGCTGTAGTCGTAGTCCTCGACGGATATCAGGATGCCCCGCCCCGACGGCCTGTCCTTCGCGTGCACGTCGATACCCGCGGCGGTCAGCCCCTTGTAAAGGGCCTCGGTCTTGGTGCGGCCGATGCCGAGCACCTCGCCCGTGGACTTCATCTCGGGGCCCATTATGGAATTCGCGTCGGAGATCTTCTCGAAGCTGAAGACCGGCACCTTGACCGCGTAATACTTGGCGGTTGGCGCGAGGCCCGTGGATATGCCCATATCGGACAGCCTGGCGCCCAGCATCACCCGGCTGGCAAGCTCGATCATGGGTATGCCGGTGACTTTGCTTATGTAGGGCACCGTGCGGCTGGCGCGAGGATTGACCTCGATGACGTAGATCTCGCCGTCCTGGATCAGGAACTGGATGTTGACGATGCCCTTTGTCCGCAGCCCCAGGGCCAGCCTTACCGAGGCGTCGGTGAGGCGCTCGGTCAGGTGCTCGGTGAGGTTGTAAGGCGGATATACGGCTATCGAGTCGCCCGAGTGTATGCCTGCCCGCTCGATGTGCTCCATTATGCCGGGTATCAGCACGGTGGTCCCGTCGGAGATGCAGTCGACCTCGAGCTCAGTGCCCGGCATGTACTTGTCGACAAGTACGGAGTTGGAGCCGATGCCGCCGGCCCGGATGGCCTCCATGTAGGTGCGGACCTCGTCCGAGGTCCTGACCACGCACATGCCCTGGCCCCCTATGACGTACGAGGGGCGGAGCAGGACGGGATAGCCCAGTATCCGGGCGGCGATGAGCGCCTCCTCGGGAGTGTCGACGGACACCGCCCTCGGCCTGGTCATGTTGATGGAGCCAAGGAAGGCGTCGAATTTCTCGCGGTCCTCGGCGATGTCGATCCCCTCGGCCGAGGTGCCGAGTATGCGGACCCCGTTGGCATCCAGGTATGCGGCAAGCTTGATGGCAGTCTGTCCGCCGAAGGCGACGACTACCCCCTCGGGCCGCTCTTCGCGGATGACGTTCATGACGTCCTCGGCCGTGACAGGCTCGAAATACAGCCGGTCGGCCGTGTCGTAGTCGGTCGAAACGGTCTCGGGGTTGTTGTTGATTATTATGACCTCGCAGCCGAGCTTGCGGAGGACCTCGACGCACTTGACGGACGAATAGTCGAACTCGATCCCCTGCCCTATGCGTATGGGCCCCGAGCCGAGGACCAGAATGCGCCCGGCAACTGTCCCGGGCCCTTTGTCCGGAACCGGCTCATCGGGGTAGTAAGAGTAATAATACGCGGCCGGACCGAAGGCGCCCTTGCAGGTGTCGACGGCCCTGTACGAGGCTCTTGCCCTGAACGGGACGGGCGAGCCCGACAGCTCCTCGAGCGCCCTGTCGGTATAGCCGAGCCTCTTTCCCTTGAGATACGTCCCGGTGTCGAGGCCCGCGGTCATATTCTTCAGCGAGTCCTCGAAATCCGCGAGGTTCTTGAGCTTCTCGATGAAGAACGGGTTTATCATGGTGACGCGGCTGATCTCGTCGACCGTCACGCCGCTCTTCAGTGCCTCGAAGATGGTGAACATGCGCAGATCGTTGACGCGCTTCAGCCTCTCGGCGAGGGGCGCTCCGCTTGCCGACCTGCGGTTGAAAGTCTCCTGCCTTATCTCGGCTCCGCGGACGGCCTTCATGAAGGCCTCCTCGACGCAGCCGCCTATGGCCATGACCTCTCCGGTGGCCTTCATCTGCGTGCCCAGCCGGCGGCTGGTGTTGGTGAACTTGTCGAACGGCCACCTCGGGAACTTGAGGACCGCGTAGTCGACGTCGGGCTCGTCGGCGGCCGTGCCGGTTGCGGACGGATCGAAGCGGATCTCCTCCAGCAGATAGCCGAGAGCGATCATCGTCGTGACCTTTGCTATGGGATAGCCGGTGGCCTTGCTGGCCAGGGCGGAGGATCTTGACACGCGTGGGTTGACCTCGATGACGTAATAGTCGGCCGTGGCGGGATCGTAGGCGAACTGGCAGTTGCAGCCGCCCCTTATGTCGAGCGCCTCGACTATCCTCAGCGAGGCCCGGCGCAGCATCTCGAGATCGCCGGCGGGCAGAGTCATGGCCGGCGCGACGACGACGGAGTCGCCGGTGTGCACGCCGACGGGATCGACGTTCTCCATGCTGCATACGGTGATGGAGCGGCCGGACGCGTCGCGCACGGCCTCGAACTCGATCTCCTCCCAGCCGACGATGTACTTCTCGACCAGGATCTGGCTGATGGGCGAGGTCTCGAGGCCCGTGGCGGCCGCCGATCTCATCTCGTCCTCGCTGTACGCGACTCCTCCGCCTCCGCCGCCGAGGGTGAAGGCCGGGCGGATTATAACGGGATAGCCTATGCGCGCGGCGACCTCCAGCGCTCCGTCAAGATCGTTGGCGGTGTCGGACGCGATGGTGGGCACGCCTATGCCCTCCATAGTCTCCTTGAACAGTTTGCGGTCCTCCGCAAGGTCGATGGACGCCGCCGAGGTCCCCAGGACCCTGACGCCGTGATCTCGCAGAAAACCGCTCTTATCAAGTTTCATAGCCAGAGTAAGACCCGTCTGTCCGCCGAGGCCGGCAAGGAGAGAGTCGGGCTTTTCCTCTTCGATTATCCTTTCGACGGTGCGCTCCGTGAGCGGCTCGAGATAGATCTTGTCCGCCATGGTGCGGTCCGTCATTATGGTGGCCGGGTTCGAGTTGACCAGCACGATCTCGACGCCCTCGCGCTTCAGGATCTTGCACGCCTGAGTGCCGGCGTAGTCGAACTCGGCCGCCTGCCCTATGACTATAGGGCCGCTGCCTATGAGCAGCACCTTTTTTATATTGGGATCGAGCATGATTCAGTTCGTCTCCTTCCGGGCGCAGACGGCCGCGATCTTATCCGCGGCCAGCGCGAGCAGTCCGTCAGGTATATTGAGCGCGGGCAGCAGTCGGACCTTGTCCTTGGCGGTCAGACACAGCACGCCCTCGCTTATGAGCTCGGAAACGACGGTGCCGGCCGGCCTCTCGGTGGCCAGGCCCATCATGAGACCCATCCCGGACACGCCCTTGATGCCCGGAGCGCCCTCGAACCTGGCACGCAGGAAGGCGGCCTTCCTTCTGACGCCCTCGAGCAGCTCGTCGTCGATCCTGTTCAGCACGGACAGGGCGCCGGCGCAGCAGACGGGGTTGCCGCCGAAGGTGGAGCCGTGGTCGCCGAAGCCGAGCACGTTCCGTGCCTTCTCTCCTATAATGGCGGCGCCGAGAGGCAGCCCGCCTCCAAGGCCCTTTGCGGTAGTCACCACATCGGGCTCGATGCCGTAGTTCATGTACGAGTAGAGCGCTCCGGTCCGGCCGTTGCCGGTCTGGACCTCGTCAACCATGAGCAGGACGTCGTTGTCGCGGCACCAGGCGGCAAGCTCGGCGGCAAAGCCGGCGCCGATCTCGACCACTCCGCCCTCTCCCTGGACGCATTCTATAAGCACGCCGGCGATCCCTGCCCTGCCGGCCAGCTCGCGCAGGCCGTCCATATCACCGGCCGCTATCGAGGCAAAGCCGGGAGTGAGGGGCCGGAAGAGCTCGTGGTAATGCTCCTGCCCCGTTGCCGCCAGCATGGAGAGCGTGCGGCCGTGGAAGCTGTTTTTGAGCGTCACCACGGTAAAGCAGCCGTCGCCGTGCTTTTCGGCCGCGTATTTTCTGGCGACCTTCACCGCGCACTCGTTGGCCTCGGCTCCGGAGTTGGAGAAGAAGACCTTGGACAGTCCGGTTCGCAGGCAGAGCTGCTCGGCCAGATCGGCGCAGGGCCCGGTGTAGTACAGATTAGAGGTGTGCTGGACCTTCCCGAGCTGCTCCGCGACGGCGGCCTTCCATTCCGGGTCGGCGATGCCGAACGAAGTGACACCTATGCCGCTGCCCATGTCTATGTATTCCTTGCCCGACGTGTCGGTCACTACGGACCCGCTGCCGCGGGCGATCTCCACTGGGAAGCGGCGGTACGTACCGGCCACATACTGTTTGTCTTTCTCGGTGATATTCATGACTTTAACTCCTGATGTCTCGATCGATTACCGGCTGTCAGACCCGCGGACCGCCGGATACCATGGTGCCGGCGCCCTCGTCGGTCAGAAGCTCCATGAGGATGGAGTGCGGGACCCGGCCGTCCATTATGATGACCTTGTCGACGCCCCTCTTTATGGCCTCGATGCAGCAGTCGACCTTGGGTATCATGCCGCCCGAGATCACTCCCTCTCTGTGGAGCGTCTCGGCTTCCTCGACCGTGATCTCGGGGATGAGGGTGGACAGGTCGTTGCGGTCGCGGAGGATGCCGGCTATGTCGGTCATCATTATAAGGCGCTCGGCTCCGAGCGCTCCGGCGATGCTGGCAGCCGCCGTGTCGCCGTTGATGTTGAAGGTGTTGCCGTGGCTGTCGCAGCCTATGGTGGATATGACCGGTATATAGCCCTTCTCGAGCAGGTCGGTGACGGGCTTTATGTTGACTCCCGTGATCTCGCCGACGTAGCCGAGGCGCTCGTCCTTCTGCCTGGCCTCGATCATGCGGCCGTCCATTCCGGATAGGCCTATGGCCCTGCCGCCCTTGTTCTGAAGCATGTTGACAAGAGTCTTGTTGACCTTGCCCGCCAGGACCATCTGCACTATGTCCACGGTCTCCCGGTCGGTCACCCTCAGCCCGTCGATGAACTCCGGCTTCTTTCCGAGCCGGTTCATCATGTCGCTGATCTCGGGCCCGCCGCCGTGGACGAGCACGACTTTCACGCCTATGAGCCACAGCAGAACGATGTCCTCCATTACCTGAAGTCTCAGCGTCTCGTTCACCATGGCGTTCCCGCCGTACTTTACAACCACGGTCTTTCCGTTGTACAGCCTTATGTAAGGCAGCGCCTGGGTCAGGACCTCGGCGCGGTCCGCGTTAGACAGGTCGTTTAGCATTTCATTCCTCCGCGATAGTTGATCGGTGGTCCGGTGCGATGCTTCCCGCGATCCTCATCCGGTCGCAGGTCAGGTGCGATAGTCCCCGTTGATCTTGACGTAGTCGTAGGTCAGGTCGCAGCCCCAGGCGACGGCTTCCGCGCTCCCGGATCCGAGGCCGACCGTAACGGTAACCTCGTTCTCGGCCAGCACCTGCGCCGCCTTCTCCTCGGAGAACGGGACGCCGGAGCCGTTTCTGCAGACCTCGACTTTGCCCGCGCGGCTGCCGAAGGAGATGTCGATCTTTTCGACGTCGACGTCTGCTCCGCTGTAGCCCACGGCGCATATGACGCGCCCCCAGTTGGCGTCCGCGCCGAACATTGCGGCCTTGAACAGGTTCGATCCGATGACGCTTTTTGCGACAGCGGCCGCGGTGCCGGTGTCCCGGGCGCCTTCGACCCGGCATTCGAGCAGCTTTGTGGCGCCCTCGCCGTCGGCGGCGATCATCCTGCACAGCCTCACGGTGACCTCGTGGAGCGCCGCGCGGAAGGCGTCGTAGTCCGCGCCCGGGGCGGCGATCTCGGCATTGCCGGCAAGGCCGTTGGCCATGACCGCGACCATGTCGTTCGTGGAGGTGTCGCCGTCCACCGATATCATGTTGAAGGTCACGGCGACGTCCTCGCTGAGCGCCTGCCTGAGCATACACGGCGATACCGCCGCGTCGGTCGTGACGAACACGAGCATTGTGGCCATATTGGGGTGTATCATCCCGCTGCCTTTGGCCATTCCGCCGATCCTGCAGGTCCTGCCGCCGGCGGTGAACTCGACGGCGACCTCCTTCTTTACGGTGTCGGTGGTCATTATGCCCTGGGCGGCCGCGTCGTTGCCGTCGGCGGACAGCCCGGCTGCCAGCCTGCCGATGCCGGAGGCTATGGGGGCTATGTCGAGGGGCTGCCCGATGACGCCCGTGGAGGCCACTATGACGTCCGAGGGCGATATGCCGAGCTCGCCGGCCGCCAGCTCGCACATCTTCTCCGCGATCTCGATGCCGTTGGCGTTGCATGTGTTCGCGTTACCGCTGTTGCAGATGACGGCCTGAGCCTTGCCGTCCTCGATATTGCGCTTTGTAACGGTCAGCGGCGCCCCCTTGACGAGGTTTGTGGTGTACACCGCGGCCGCCGAGGCGGGAACGCTGCTGAACACCAGGCTGAGGTCGTTCTTCGTGCGGTTCCTGCGTATGCCGCAGTTGATCCCGTTGGCAGTATATCCCTTGGCGGCGCAGACGCCGCCCCCGATTTCTTTCATATCTTCATTTCCTTTCGGACTCCGTATCCCGGGTCCAGTTTTGTTTTTCAGTATACCGCCGCTCAGCCGGTAACGAGGCCCGCCGTCTCCGGAAGGCCGAGGGCCAGGTTCATGTTCTGTATGGCCGAGCCCGACGCGCCCTTGCCGAGGTTATCGAATCTGGCGACGAGCAGCATGCGCTCTCCCTGTCCGAAGACCGAGATCTCCATGTCGTCCCTGCCGTCGAAGCTGCCCGCCGACAGCCGGTCCGCGCTCTGTCCGGCGAAGCGGACAACGCCCTCCGGGTAGCAGGCTTCGTAAACGCGGGCTATATCATCCGCGCCGCCGGAGACGAGCTCCGCGAAGAGCGGCACGGCGACCTCCATGCCGGCGTAATAATTCCCGACCGCCGGACAGAACGCCGGAGGATGAACAAGGCCGCACACCGCCGCCATCTCGGGCAGGTGCTTGTGGCCCTGGGAAAGGGCGTACATTACGGGGGCCCTCAGTTCCTCCGCACGGGATGGATCCTCGTAATCCGCTATCATCTTCTTACCGCCTCCGGAGTACCCGGTGAGGGAGAAGCAGGACAGCATGCTGTCGCGCGGGACGATGCCGGCCAGCACCAGAGGCTCGACGAGGGCAATGAACCCGCTCGCGTGGCAGCCCGGGTTGGCGATCCGCTTCGACGCGGCGATCTTCTCCCTCTGCCCGCACAGCTCGGGAAAGCCGTACGTCCAGCCGGGAGAGGTCCTGTGCGCGGTGGAGGTGTCGATGACGACGGTATCCGGATCCGTTATCAGGGCCTCCGCCTCGACCGCGGCGGCGTCGGGCAGACACAGAAAGACCGCGTCGGCCGAGTTCATTCGCTCCGCCCTTGCGGACGGGTCCTTTCTCAGTTCCTCCGGTATGCCGATCAGCTCGACGTCTTCCCTGCCGAGCAGCCGCTCCCGGATGCGCAGGCCGGTCGTCCCGGCGCTGCCGTCGATGAAAACGGTGTGCGTGCTCATGGGGCGGGCGTCTAGCACAACCGTCCCCCGCGCCGCAATCGCGGCAACTTCCCGTCTATGAAAATACGCGGTTTGCGATCCATCTCACACTTCCCTGTCCTTTGCTGTCCCTCCGCCGCGCGCCGCCGGGACGGACCCGCGGAGGGCGCCGCGCGCAGGGACTCCCCTCTGACGGGGGATACTGTACTATAATACACCCGCGCGGGCGAATTGTCAATAGCGCTTTGCAATTTTATTCACAAAATTGAAGAAAAATCGGAAATTTCCGCGCGACGACGCAGTTATTCCCGATAATATTCGATTTTTATGCACAAAACCGCCGCCCGCGTTCCCGCGGACGGCGGCATATGCCGGACGCGTCGTCAGACCGCGTCCTTGGGACGGAACAGGAAGCCGGGCTGCTGATCGAGGCAGCGGTTCTCGCCGACGAACCAGCGGAATCTTGCGCCGACCGCCTTCACGAAGCAGTGTCCGCGTCCGCCGTCGAGGGCGGTGCGGTCGTTCACGATGATCTGGTTGTGGTCGGTGAAGAACATGACGTCGCCGGGCTTGAGATCGCCGCGCTCCGCCAGTTCCCTGACGGTGCAGTCGACGGGCACTATGTCGAAGGCGGCCTCGCATCCGCGGCGGACCTCGTCCGAGCCGTAGGTGTAGCCGCAGGTCCCGTCGTACGTGTGGTTGAGGATGCCCTTGTCGAACAGACCTACGTCCTTAAGGACCCAGTCCATGGTGATGACGCAGTTCGTGACGCGGTTGTCCTCGGCGCGGGCCAGATCGAGCCTGCTTCTGTATCCGTTGTGCTGATAGGTGTAAAAACTGCCGCGCGAATGGTCGTACTGCAGGTACGCCTCGACCTTGAAACAGCTTCTGACGATGCGGTCCTGCAGGGACAGCCACTCCGGGACCTCGCTCCAGTCGGGCCCCGACGCGGCGTAAACGGGCGCGTCCCCCGGTATATCGACGTCGATGTCTCCGCCGGCCGGATCCGGGCGCAGATACCTGGCCAGGAACACGTACACCGACTGCAGCGTCATGCAGACGCTGCCGGCGCCGAAATAAAGGTTGCCGTATCTCGAAAAGATCTCAGCCCCGAACAGTCCGTAAGGCTTTCCGCCTCCGTTGTATCCGAGGACTATCTCGCGGCGTCCGCTGCCGGACAGCCGTACGCCGAAATACCGGAACAGTATGCCGTTCAGTATCTCGTCGGCGCCGTACCATTCGTTGCGGGCGTTCTCGGCAAGGACCAGACGGTATTCGCGGAGGTCGGTGCCGTTAAGTCTGACGGTTCCCATGTTTTACAGGGGATGTCCCCGGTCTGTCTCAGTGGCTGCGGGCCTTCTTGCGGGCGAAGAGCACGCCGGCCGCCAGGCAGGCGATGGCGCCCACGGTGGCGAAGATGACGGCGTTGTCGCCGGTGGCGGGAGCGGAAGGCTGCTGACCCTGCTGGGAGGCGGGGGCGGCGTTCTGGATGGCGGAGAGGCTGAGGCCGGTGCCCTCGACGAGATAGATGTTCCTCGTGATGCCGTGGCGGTGCTGCTCGCGGGCAAAGGTACCGAGAACGATCTCGCTGCCCTCTTCGACTTCATAGGTGAAGGTGTCGCTCATCTTGACGAACTCGCCGCTGTCGTTGAGGTAGTAAGGAACGACCTTCTTGCCGACGAACTCGACCTTGAGGGTGGAGAACTTGGCTTCGGTCACGGCATCGCCCTGGCAGTTGTCGGAGGCGACGGTCTCGGTCGTGAGCTTCGGATGGTAGAAGAGCCAGCCGTGCTCGTTGTAGCCCTCGCCGACGTTGTTCTGGGTGTTGGGGTTGTTGTGGGCTATGACGATCTGCGACCAGTTGGTCCCGGTCGCGCTGTCGGTCTGTTCGCCGTTGTCAGCCATGGCTCCGCCGATCATGAGGATGTCGCCGGAGGTCTTCTCGATGGCGAGCGGAACTCCGAACCAGCCGCCGTGGAGGACGCCCATCTCGAAGCAGATGGTGTAGCCGGTGCTGTCGGAGATCTTGTAGCCGGTGCGGGTGAAGTAGGAGAGCTTCGCGTTCCAGTTGTCATCGGAGACGCCGTCCTTTTTGATGGGAACGAGGGCGTCCGCGGTGGACTTGGAGAGGTCATACTTGTCCGAGAACTTGAAGGTGCCGTCCGATTCCTTGTTGACGGTCTCGAAGGTGTCGGTCAGGAAGTTGACCTTCTTGAGAAGGACCGCGTTTGCCGCGGAGGTGAAGGCCGGGATCACCATGGCGGCCAGAAGCGCGACGGTCAGAACGAATATTGCGACTTTTTTCATTTGTCCCTGTTTCCTTTCGCTTTTTTGTATTAAAAGACAATCTGTTTAAAAAACCAAGGTGCAAGCTCGGACTGTCAAATTTAATTATACCTTCCGGCGGTCTTTATGTCAAGAAATAATGACAAAAAAGCGACCGATGATCCAATATGGGCGGAAGATTGGCCGCAATCGCGGTCAGGATCTTCTTTTTCTGCGGAAGAACGCCGCGCCGGCGGCGGAGCAGCATATCACAGCCGCGAGCGCCGCGGAGCCGCCGCAGCCTTTCTTGGCGGAGCCGTCGCCGCCGCCCTGCTCCCGGGTCTGCGGAGCCTGAGTCGCCGGAGCCTGGGCGGCGGGCTCCTGAGTGGTCGGGGCCTGCGTTTCCGGAGCCTTTGTCTCGGGAGCCTGGGTCACGGGAGCCTGCGTTTCGGGAGCCTGAGTCTCGGGGGCTTCCGTTACGGACGCCTCTGTCCCGGACGCGGCGCCGCTCTCCGGGCCTTCCGCGGCGGGCCTGCCGTCAAGGGTGGTGTCAAAGACCGCGAATTCGGACATCAGAAAAGTAAAGATCGGATTGTCCGCCTGGCCGGGTTCGGTCGCGGCGATCTTTCCTTCGTAAGTTGTGGCCAGGTCGTCGTAGGTAAGCGCCAGCACGGCATAGGCGGCCTGCATCGGCTGATCGAAGTTCGCCTCGATATAGCAGTATGAACCGTCCGCGGAAGTCTCCCAGAGGCCGAAGTCGACGAGGTTTTCCGCGTGGTAGACGAGTTTGTAGTCGTCCGGGTCAACGTTGAGCGAAGGACCGAGCCAGACGTCGAAGCCGTTCAGCTTGCGGCCCCATCTGGCGCTGTCGGGTCCCATGACGATGCAGAAGCTGCCGCAGACGGTCTCTCCGAGACCGCTGTCGATCTCGAACATGAGCGCCGCGCAGTAGATCGATCCCGGGGTCCCTTCAGTCCCCGCGATGTCCTTTCTGGCGTCGAGGGAGTGGCAGACGAAGCCGGTCCCGAGCGTCGCTTTAGACGAGCCAGACGACCAGAGCGTGACCTGATCGCTGTTCTCCTGCGTCGTGACGATCGGCTTGCTCCCGTAGTATTCGGCGTTGAAGTCCGCGGCGTAGCTCCTGTCCCTTATCTTGCCGCTTCCGTTGTAACCGAGGCCCCACATGGTCTTGATCTTGGAGACCGCGCTGTTGACGGGATCCAGCTTCGGATCCGCCGCAGCCTGCGCGGGCAGACAGAACAGCGACAGTACGACCACGGTCGCGATGATAAATGCCGTGAGTTTTTTCATGATCTTTCCTCCGTTTTTCCGGATTGTTTATTTCGATCTTATTGAGGGCAAAGGAAGGCAAAGGCCGGTGTTTTTCATCCGGATCCGTTTCTGCCGGACTCGCGCGGGCGGCGTGATCCTCCGGCCGGCCGGGCTCAGTTCTTTTCGATCCTCAGCATGGTCCAGAGGCCGGCAACCACCCGCACTGTCAGCGTCCTGCCGTCCTGGCTCCACTCGAGGCCGAGCGCCTCGGACGCCGCGGTCGGCGAGACCGCCGTCACGGAGGTGACGGTCTGTCCCTCGGGGATCCTTACCGTGACGGTGACGGGCTTGTCGCTGTAGACGCCCTCGGACGCGAAGGTGATGAGATTCAGCCACCAGCGGCTGCCGGTCGCGTCGCTGCGAAGCGTGGTCTCGACCTTGCCGACGGTCACTCCGCTCACTCTGACCAGGTCGCCGATGCCCAGGCGCTCAAGAGCTTCCGTGTACACCGGATTCTCGGTGGCCACCGATTCGGCCGCTCCGGAGATATAGGTCTTTACGACGGTTATGCCGCCCTTCCCCACGCGGAAGGACGAGCCGGTAGCGGCGTCGGAATACGCCGTGCCGGTCCAGGCCTTCAGCACGTCGTCGGCGCGGGCGGGATATTTGTAGCCGTACTCTTCGACGCGGCAGGCGGCAAAGGTGCTGCCGCAGATGAGCAGTTCGCCGCCGGCCTGAACATACTCGTAAAGCAGGGCCTCGAAGGCGTCGTCGAGAAGTCTGAGGTCGGGAGCTATGACGATCCTGTAGCGCATGAGCTCGCCGATGTCGGGCCCGGCCTCGGGCATGACGTAGGCGAACGGAACGCCTCTGGCCGCCAGCGTCCCCGCGACCTTGCGGGAGGTGTTGACCGAGTAGCTCACGTTCCCGGCCAACTTGCTGAGGTAGGCGTCGACGTTCTGCCACGAGTAGACCACCGCGACGTCCGCCGCGTTGGCGCTGTCGGAGAAGGCCTCGGGATCGGCGGCCTTGATCCTGTTGCAGCCGTCGATGACCGCAAAGAAGGTCGACGTGGCCGTGCTGGTGGTGCCGGTCATAAGGGCTCCGCTGCCGGCGATGGCCTCGACATAGGCCGTGTACCATTTGTAGTCCGGGCTCGCCTGGCTGGCGACACTGTTGAACTGGGTCATGAGCTGCCTGGCCGGATTTGCCGCCTCGTACATGGCAAAGGCGTACAGAGTGCTCTCGGCGCCCGGATTGACGAGGACGTTGGAGCCGTATTCGCACATGGCGTCCTCAAGACCCTTGAGCGTATAATAATAGGTGTGGTTCCCGTTGAAACCGAAGTTCGGCCAGACGGAGAACGCGGGGTTTATCTGCCTGCACTCGTCGCGCAGCTGCAGGACGAAATCTATGTAGATGTCGCGCCTCCACTGCATGAACAGGCGATCCTTCTCCCTGCTGAGGTTGGGCTCGTTCGTCAGGAGCGGGATCTCGGCGCCCGTCTTCCCGGCCGAGTAGCTCTTCCAGCCCTCTACGCAGTACTTGCAGCCGCAGTTGAATTTCAGGCCGTACGCGTAAGGGTTGGCGTCGAAGAACATCCCGTCGTAGCCCGTGCGGGCGGCCGCCAGGGTGTACTGCCTGACCAGATCCTGAAACAGCGGATTGTTGATACAGGCATAGGCGTAGTCCGAGCCCTCGGATATGGCCTTGGTGCCGGGCTTGACGGCGGCATAAGGCCTGTAGTCGAGGCCGTAGGCCGCGTAGTTGGCCTTGTGGAGCAGGCACATGGGAAGCGAGGAGACAAGGGTGATCCCCATGGCGTGAGTTGCCTCTACGCCTTTGGCGGTGTACTCCATTATGGAGCTGCCGAACAGGAGCTGCATGCCGGGAACGGACTTGTCGCCGTCGCGGTAGTTCGGGAACACGTTGAGAAAGTTCGTGGACAGCTTCTGGCAGGCGTTGAGGTTCCACCACACAAGGTCCCGGCTGGTTCCGGGTATCTTTTGCGAGAGCCTGTTCCAGTCGAGCGAGGCGTTATAGACGGTCTTGTGTATCACCGGATAAGAAGCCGGCTCTCCCGGCACCGGGGGCGCCCCGGTCGTGATCTGCTGAGTCATCTCTTCTTTGGTTTTCTCCCCGTTTTCGTTCTGCGTCGATCCCTCCGGCGCCGGCGTGTCCGTCACGCAGCCCGCAAGCAGAGCAAGGGCCAGCAGGACGGCCGCAGTCAGGGCCGCGGCGATCTTCAGATTACTTCTCATGTATCCTCCGGTCCGCGGCCGGCAAGGTCCGCGCCTTCGGTCCGCGCGCCGTTCTCATCCGGCGCGCGCCGTGCATCCGGCCGCTTTCATGTCTTATTATACAAGAAAACACAGAATAGTCAAGAATTTGCGAAAAAAACGGGGCCGGCAAAAAACGCAACGGCGGGTCACTCGGCGCGTCTTAATTTTTTAAGGCCAAACGAGTTGTTCAATGAAATAATCAGCCCGTTCCGTCCGTTCGCGTTTAATTATTTCGCCAAGTTTTCAAACGGCTTGCTTTTATCTTCCTGTTTTAATATAATGTATTTTGAATTTTCTCGTCCCGCTCGCCGCCGGAGGCGAAAACAGGTTATTTTTTGGCGGTCCGACCGCCCTTCACATAAGGAGGATATTATGAAAATAGGTGTCCCGAAAGAGATCATGCACGACGAGGATCGCGTCGCCGCGACCCCGGAAACGGTAAAGAAGTACGTGGCCGCGGGCCACGAGGTCTTCGTCGAGAAGAACGCCGGCAAGGGCATCCTTGCCGCCGACGAGGCCTATGCCGCCGCTGGCGCCACCGTCCTTGCCACGGCCCAGGAGGTCTACGACCGCTCCGAGCTCATCCTGAAGGTCAAAGAGCCCCTGTTCAACGAGGAGACCGGCAAGCACGAGATCGATATGATGCACGCCGGACAGTACCTCATAACGTTCATCCATCCCGCCTCCCCCGTCAACCACGAGATGGTCCGCAAAATGGCCGCCGCCGGCATCATCAGCCTTGCCATCGAAGGCGTTCCGCGTATCTCCCGCGCCCAGTCTATGGACGCCCTGACCTCGATGTCCACCGTCGCCGGCTATAAGGGCACCCTCATGGCCGCCGCCGATCTCAACCGCTTCATCCCGATGATCCCGACCGCCGCCGGTCTTATCAAGCCCTGCAAGGGCATGGTCATAGGCGTCGGCGTCGCCGGCCTGCAGGCCCTGGCCACCATGAAGCGCCTCGGCGCCGTCACTTACGCGTGCGACATCCGTCCCACCGCCGCCGAGCAGGCCCAGTCCCTCGGAGCCAAGGTGGTCGAAACGGGCGTCGATCCGGCCCTTGCCATCGGCCAGGGCGGATACGCCAAGTCGCTTCCGGCCGACGTGCTCGAGGCCGAGCGCCGGAAGATCGCCGCCGTCCTCCCCGAGATGGACATCGTGTTCCTGTCCGCTCTCGTGCCGGGCGAGCTCGCCCCCGTCCTCATCACCGAGGAGATGGTCAAGACTATGAAGCCCGGAGCCGTCATCGTCGACATCGCCATCGACCAGGGCGGCAACTGCGACGCAACGGTGCCCGGAGTCCAGGCCGAGAAGTACGGCGTCATCATCGAAGGCATAAAGAACATCCCCGGCCGCCTTGCCGTGTCCTCCTCCTTCATGTACGCCGCCAACATGTGCGCCCTCGTCACTTATCTGATGAAGGACGGCAGGCTCTCCCTCGACGAGTCCGACGACATCGTGTCCGGAATGCTCACCACGAAGGACGGCAAAGTTGTCCATAAGGGAGCCCTTGCCGCCATGGAGCTCGTAAAATGAATCCGTTTGTCCTGGTCGGGCTGTTCGTCGTGTCGGCCGTCGTCGGATATTTCATCATCCGCAACATTCCGGCGCTTCTGCACACGCCCCTTATGTCCGGTATGAACGCGCTCTCCGGAGTGACCGTGCTCGGAGCCATCATATGCGCGACCGCCGCGCAGACCGCCGCCGGAAGGATAGCCGCCGTGATCGCGTGCGTCCTTGCCGCGGTCAACGTGGCCGGAGGCTTCTCGCTGACGCACAAGATGCTCCTCATGTTCTCCTCCAGGAAGGAAGCCGGGAAAGAGGAGGGCGAAGACCATGAATGAAGCCCTCAGAGTCCTGTACTATTCCCTCTCCGGCGTCGCCGTGCTGATGGTCCTTGTCGGACTCATCCTCCAGAGCAAGGTCAGATCCGCTCTGGCGGGCAACCTCCTGGCCCTCTGCTCGATGGTCCTTGCCGTGGCGCTCGTCACCGTCTGCTACTACAAGACGGGGACGCTCGTGCCGGTCTACATCGCGCTGGCGCTCGGAGCCGCGGCCGGCATCGTATGGGCCGTAAGGTCCAAGATGATCGAGATGCCGCAGACGGTCGCCCTCCTGAACGGCCTCGGCGGCGCGGCCTCCGCGTTCGTCGCGGCGGCAGCGCTCATCGAAGCCTCGTCGGCCGGCAACGGCGGCCTGTCCTTCGAGAACGTCACCTCGGGCATAGCGGTCGTCATCGGCTGCGTTACGCTCACCGGCTCGCTCATAGCCGCCGGCAAGCTCTCCCGCGTGCTGAAGTCCGCCCCTGTGACCCTCCCCGGACACGGGATCTGGACCCTGGCCCTCATCGTTCTGACCGTCGCGTCGCTGGCGCTCGGCCTGTTCGTGCATCCCGCCTTCTACATCGTGCTCGGCATCCTTTCCCTGCTCTTCGGCGTACTGTTCGTGATACGCGTCGGCGGGGCCGACATGCCGATCACCATCTCGCTGCTCAACTCCCTCTCCGGCGTGGCCGGCGGTATAGCCGGTATGGCGGTGGGAGATCCGCTCCTCGTTTGCGTGGGCGGAGTCGTCGGCGCCTCGGGACTTCTCCTTACACAGAACATGTGCAAGGCCATGAACCGCAGGCTGTCCGCGATCCTCACGGGTGCGACGTCGGCGCCCCAGCCGGCGGCCGTCCCCGGCACGCAGCCTGAAGAGCCCGCTCCCGCCGACGACGCGCAGGAGGCCAAAGCCGCCCCCGCAGAGGAGGAGAGGTTCACCGAAGAGGCCGCCGCGGAGCTCGTCAGGAAGGCAAAGAAGGTCATCCTGGTGGCCGGATACGGCATGGCTCTGTCCCAGGCCCAGGGCGACGTCGCCCAGCTGGCTCGCGCTCTTACGCGCAACGGCGCAGAGGTCAAGTTCGCCATCCATCCCGTCGCCGGACGCATGCCCGGCCACATGAGCGTGCTGCTCTGCGAGGCCGACGTCGACTACGACGCGCTTTACATGATGGACGACATCAATCCGGAGTTCGCGCAGTGCGACATCGCCATCTCCGTGGGCGCCAACGACGTCACGAACCCCGCCGCCAACACGGCCGAGGGGACGCCGATCTACGGCATGCCCGTGCTCAGCCTCTGCGACGCCCCGTACCGCATCATGTGCTGCTTCGACACGAAGCCGGGATACGCCGGTGTTCCGAACCCGCTCTTCACGGATCCCCGCACCCTCTTCCTGGAGGGCGACGCCAAGGATTCCGTTCAGAAGATCCTCGGCTGGCTCGCCTGATCCGGCGCGCCATCCGCAGGCAGTCGGAGACTGCCGCGGACACTTTCGTCTATCGAGGGAAATGAACAACGACACTATGATCTTTCCGGTCGACAGCGACCGCCGCGAAGTCGTCCTGCTGAACGACTCCTTCCCGCCCCTGATCGACGGCGTATCCACCGCTGTCATGAACTACGCCTCCGGGCTCATCGGCCGGGGCTGGGACGCGAGCGTCGTCGTTCCGGAGTATCCCGGGGCCGACGACAGTTCGTTCCGGTACCCGGTCATAAGGTACCCGAGCATCGACATACGCAAACTGACGGGGTACACCGCGGGCAATCCGTTCTCACTGGCGGTACAGGAGCGGCTGAAGGGCCACAAAGTCGCCCTCATTCACAGCCACTGCCCGTTCGCGTCCAACATGGTCGCCCGGGAGCTGCGGGCCCGCTTCGACGCCCCGCTGGTACTTACCTACCACACGAAGTTCGACAGGGACATAGCCAACATAATAAGATCGGAGCCGCTCCGGCGCCTGGCGGTGAGGGTGCTCGTCGAGAGCGTCTCGGCCGCGGACGAACTGTGGGTGGTCAGCGACGGCGCCGGAAGAAACATCTGCGATCTCGGATACGCCGGCTCTTACACGGTCATGCCGAACGGCGTCGACCTCCCCAGGGGACGCGCGCCCGAGGCCGACGTGGCCGCGGTCTGCGGGGATCTGGATCTGCCGGCGGACGTCCCGCTCTTTCTGTTCGTCGGGCGGCTCATGTGGTACAAGGGCCTGCGCCTCATACTGGAGGCCCTGGCCGCGCTCCGCTCGCGGGATCTGCCCTTCAGGGCCGTCTTCATAGGTTCCGGCCGCGAGGAGGCCGAGATACGCGAGCTGTCTGACAGCCTGGGTCTCGCCCCGTACTGCGTATTCACCGGCCCCGTCAGGGACAGAAAAGCCCTGGCGGCTTGGTACACCAGGGCGGATCTGTTTCTGTTTCCGTCGACCTTCGATACGAACGGTCTGGTCGTTCGCGAGGCGGCGGCATGCGGCCTTGCCTCGGTGCTGATCCGCGGCAGCTGCGCCGCGGAAGGCGTCACCGACGGGGTGAACGCCCTGCTGGCCGACGAGACTTCGGCGTCTCTGGCCGTATGCCTGGCCTCCGTGATGAAGGACAGGGACTATCTGCGCGGGCTCGGCGAGCGCGCCTGCGCGGACCTCTACCGCTCCTGGGACGATGCGGTGGCCGAGGCGGCGGAGCGATACGAGACCGTCATAGACAACTGGAAGAGCGGGAGATACTCCCGCAAGCGCAGGCTGTCCGAGAGCCTGTACGAGCTGCAGGCAAACTATCTGGACGTAAGGGACAGGTTCGGTCCCGAGAAGATCGCCGCGGCCTTCAGGAGCCTGCGCTGAGCGTGAACGGCGACGGCCGCTCCCCGGCCCCCGGGCCCGAATGATCCTGCCCCGGTCCTGTCATCAGGACCGGGGCAGGGCTGTCTCAGGCCAGGCCGGGAGGGCAGGGCTTCCCTTCCGCTTCACGGAAGGCGAAATACAGCTCCTCGGTGGCAAGCGCCATCTTCGTAACGGAAAAATCGCTGCCGTGCGGATAAACGTACCAGGTGTCGTCCAGGGTGTTGAGGTCGACGCAGTCGCCGTACTTTCCGAGGTACTCGTACTCCACGTGGCAGGAATACAGCGACGGCACCGTCTTGCGCATCTCGAAAGGATCGCCGTCGACGTCCGTGCCCCGCACAAGGAAGCCGTCCATGTCGTGGATCATGGTGCCCTCGCCGAGCCTTATGAAGCGGTCGGCGTTCGGCAGGCTGTCGACGTGGACCTTGAGCTCGCCGGACGAATATATGCCGGCCCGGACCTCCGCCCGGACCCCGGCGCGCTCCCAATCGTACCAGTCGGGGATGCGGGAGAACTCGGTCCTGCCCGAATCCGCAGAGAGCTCACCGAGCTCGGAGAGCGTCCAGCTCTTGCCGCAGGCGGAGCAGCTGAGGGTCGCCCCGGACGAGGTCATGCGGAACTCGGTCAGACAGGCCGGGCAGCGGTAAAGGACCTTGTGGAGCCCCTCGGCCCTGCCGGCGTAAGTCACGCGAATTCCCTTCTCCTTCTGCCAGGCGTAGTCGTCGTATTGAAACGCCGCGACCAGCCTCCGGTTGATCTCGTCGGCGCCGGCCTGCTTCAGCTGCTCGGCCGTGTACTGCAGACACATTTCCGCCTCGGTTGGCCTGACTCCCCTGTCGTGCAGATTCCAGAACGGCGAGTTTATATGATGGCCGTGGCATATGAGGGTCGCCACGGGATACCCGAGCATCCTGAGGCAAGCGCCGAGCGACTCAGGCAGCACCGCGGTGGTCCCGCACAGCGAATACCTCGCCTCGGGATAGACGATGAGCACGTTGCCGGCGGCCAGCGACCTCTTCATCTGCTTCAGCAGCATGATGTCGCTCGTGAACTTGCGCTTGCAGATGCCGCCTACGTTGCGCAGCAGCTTCTCCCGGCCGATGAACCCGTCAATGGCGATGATGTAATTGGCCGTGGCGGGCCATATGGCCATGGTCGCGACCTTGAAATCCATGAACGCGTTGTGGTTGCACAGCAGGACATACGGGGGCTTGAGGTCCCCGGTGCCCCGCCTGGTTATGATCGCGCCGTGTTTTTTTACGTCCGGGGCGCTGAGAAGATAGGTGAGCGGCCTCAGGTACCAGCGTGTGGTGACGGGAGGCTTAGACATATCGAAACGTTTGAAGTCTTTTTTCATGAGGCTCCTCTTTCCGGGCGGGCGGCGCTGCCGTCCGCCCGGCTTTTTGTGCGGTCACGCTTTATTGTATCATCCGCGAGGCGGGTTAGTCAAGCCGGAAAGGCCTCCGGCGGCGTTTTTTTGGCCGGCTTTTGGCCGGAATCTATGGATTTTTTAAAAAAAATAAGGTATAATTGTATAAGGATACAAATGTCTCCGCGGCGCGGACGGGTCCGCGGCCCGCCGGCCCGGCTCCGTGCCGGACATGATCGCGGAAAAAACACGCCCCGGCCGGCCCTGCCGCCGGGGGAAAGAACAGGCAATGAAAGAAGACGAAAAGACGGTCCGCGGCGCGGACGGGGCGGAAAACCCCGCGCCCATAGGGACAAAATACGAAAAAAGACGGGTGAGGTCGGCCATCCCGATATGGATAGCCGCGTCCGTCTGGGCGCTCGCCGCCCTCTCGCTGCCGCTGTACCGCATATGGGCCATTATCGTAACGGCCCTGCTGTCGGCCGTCATGGCCGGCATCGCCGTGCTGCTGCTCCCGCGGGAGACGAAGAACGTCGCAGTGCCGTTCGCCTCGGGCAACACCGAGCTCGACGCCATGGTCAACGAGATCAACCGCGCCATGTCCATGGTCGACGAGGACCGCGAGGCCCTGAACGGAGCCTACCCCGAGACCGAAGAAAAGATGGCGGACATAACGGAGACCATGACCCTCATACGCGAGGACATAATAAAGGACACCGACGACATCCGCCTCATCCGCCGCTTCATGAACTACTACCTGCCCATGACCATCAAGCTGTGCGACAAGTATGTGTTCCTTGCCGATCAGCAGAGCGGCCCCAACGTCGAGACCACCAGGCGGGACATCGAGGACGCGCTGGGCGTCGTCCGCTCCGCCTTCCGCAAGCAGTACGACGCGCTGTTCGCCAACGACGCGCTGGACATCTCGACCGACGTCAAGGTCCTCGAGGCCATGATATCCCGCGACCGCCTCGACTGAGCGCAGCGCGACTCCCTTCATCGACAATCATTATATAAAGAAAGGATACTCTCATGGCAGAAGAAATCACCCTGACCCTCGATCCGTTCGGCGCCGAGACCGCCGAAAAGATGGCGGAGGTAGCCAACGGGACCGAATCCACCGAGAAAAAGCTCGCCGAGCTCAACGAACTGACCGCGTCCAACCTCACCGAGGCCGAGAAGCAGACCGTTCGCGAGTTTGCGGAAAAGATCGACGTCACCGACACGGCCATGGTGCTCCATTACGGGGCCGGCACCCAGCAGAAGCTGGCGGAGTTCTCCGACGGCGCGCTTCAGACCGTCCGCACCCAGGATCTCGGCGAGGCCGGCGACATGATCTCCAGGCTCGTCGGCGAGCTCAAGACCTTCAACTCCGACGTGACCGCAAGCCAGGGCTTCTTCGCGAAGCTCTTCCGCAGCGCCAAAAAGAACCTCACCGTTCTGCAGGCAAAGTACGACAAGGTCAACAACTCCGTCGACGGCATCGTCAACGTGCTCGAGGGCCACGAGGTCACCCTCACGAAGGACATCGCCGTGCTGGACAAGCTCTACGCCCAGAACCTCGTCTACTTCAAAGAGCTCTCCATGTACATCCTGGCCGGCAAGCAGAAGCTCGAGCTCGAGATGAACACCACCCTCAAGGACCTCGAGGCCAGGGCCAGGGAATCCGGCCTGCCCGAGGACGCCCAGAAGGCCAACGACTTCCGCAGCTCCTGCGAGCGCTTCGAGAAGAAGATCTACGACCTGGAGCTCTCCCGCATGGTATCGCTGCAGATGGGTCCGCAGATCCGCCTCGTCCAGAACAACGACGCGGTCATGACCGAAAAGATCCAGTCGACCATAGTCAACACCATTCCGCTGTGGAAGAGCCAGATGCTCATAACCCTCGGGCTTGCCCACTCCGAGCAGGCTCTGGCGGCCGAGAAGAAGGTCACCGACATGACGAACGAGCTGCTCAAGAAGAACGCGGAGCGGCTGCACACCTCGACCGTGGAGATCGCCCGCGAGGCCGAGCGCGGCATCATAGACATCGAGACCCTTACGGCCACGAACCAGGAGCTCATCAACACGCTCGACGAGGTCGCCCAGATCAAGGCCGAGGGCCACGAGAAGCGCCTGGCCGCCGAGGCCGAGCTCGCCCGCTGCGAGGACGAGATCCGCAAGAAACTGCTCGAGGTTCGCAGCTGACTTTCCGACAAGCATAACGCCGCCCCGAAGCGGCGGCAAGAGACAGGTGGGGATCCAATTGAGCTTCTTTTCCAGATTTGCCCGATTCTTCAAATACGAACGGGGGGCCGCGGCGGCCGTGCTGGCCGTCGTGATCGTCCTGTCGGTGTTTCTCGGCGCGGTCCGTTCCTTGAACGCGCTGAAGGACCGGACCGAATATCTGTACGCCAACGGCTCTTCCGGGGAGGGCGTGCCGGCCGACGACGTCAGAAAGATGGCCGGCTACGCCGTTTCGCTCTGCGCCATTGCCGAGGCCTGCGGCTGCGCCAGGTCGGATGAACTGCGGGCCGCCGTCGACGAACTCAACGACAAGGCCTCCGACCCCTTCGAAGTGGCCGGGCCTTACGGCCGCCTCCGCTCCGCGTCGGCCATGGTGTATCAGGCCGTTATGGCGTCGGACGCCGCCGAGGCGCAGAAGAACTCCGCCATTCTCTACTACACCGAGATCACATCGACCGCCCAGCGCCTTGCCAACTGCGGCGAGTACGACCGGCTGGCGCGCAACTACAACAGCGCGATCCGGGCTCCGCTGGCCGGGATAGTCCCCGGCAGACGGACGGAGGCCGTGGTGTTCAACTGACATGAACCGCCCGACTGTTCCCGCGCGGCCGCCCTCCGCGGCGCCGCGCCGCAATGCGCATCGCGCGCATCCCGCGCGCCGTAGCGCGGGGCGTCCCGGCAGGGCGCCCATGTGCGCCGCTCTTCGCGCCGCGGTGCTGATCGTCTGCGCCGTCTGTCTCATAGCCGTCCCGGGCTGTTCCCGCCGCAGGTCCTATCCCGCCCCGGACGACGCCTTCTACGTATACGACGGGGCCGGGGTCCTCAGCGAGGAGAACGAGCGGTACATCGCCGCCGCCGGCGCGGACCTCTATGAAAAGACCGGCGCGCAGATCGTCGTGGTCACGGTCGATACGACCGGGACCGAGGACATCGCCGACTACGCCGAAGGCCTGTTCAACGAGTGGGGCATCGGCAGCTCCGACAAAAACAACGGCGTGCTGCTGCTCATATCGGTCGGTGAGGACGACTACTGGACCGTCCAGGGCTCCGGCCTCGAGGACCTTCTCTCCTCCGGCATGCTGAAGCTCATGCTGAACGAGCACATGGAGCCGAAGTTCGCCGCCGGCGACTACGACGGCGCCGCGAGGTCAATGTTCGACGCCCTGCTGGCCTTCTTCGAGACCGCCTATCAGGTGAGCGTCGAGACCGCCGCGCAGACCGCCGAGCCGCAGCAGGGAGGCGCCTCGCCCGACGGCGAAGGTCCGCACGGCGGCGACGGCGGCCGCACCTCCATCCTGGGGCCCGCCTTCAGGACCGTCGCGATCACGGTTGCGGTGATCGCTCTGATACTGTTCCTGGTCATAGGCGCGGGGGTCGCCGCCGCGGCGATCCTGTTCCTCCGCTCGGCAAAGAACAGCCCGGATCCGGGTCCCGAAGCCGCGCAAAAGGAAAACCGCAATCCTTATTCGCAGACATACCGCGGCCCGCGCGAGGGCTACCGGCCAGAGCCGACCGCGTCCGCCCCCGGGAAGAACCCGTATACCGGACACACGGACGGGCTCACCCCCGTCGGCGGCTACAGATACACAACCTCCGGCGGCACCGTGTACAGCGGCTCCCCGAAGGACGGCCAGAGGACGTCGGACTCCGCCGACGCCCGCGTGCACGGCTTCCACACGGACATAGACCCGGAGCTCGAGAAGGTCCTCACCATGTTTGCCGGGACCGTCATCAACATGGCGGTGAACGGGGTCTTCACGGCCGGGCTCAAGCACCTTACGGGCTCGGGATCCGGCTCGTCCGCGGGCACGGGATCCTCGGGCTCACAGTGGGGCTCCTCTTACGGCAGGACGGCCGGCTCGGGCGGAAAGACCCCGTCCGGCGGAACTCCGAAGGCCTCGTCCTCCGGCAGAACGGGCACGATCAACGTAGGCGGCTGGACCCCGTCGGCGGGGGGCTCCTCTCACACGGTGCGTTCCGGCCGCAACCACTCCGGCTACACCGGGACCCGTTCGGGCACCTTCACCGGATCATTCGGGGGAGGCTCGTCCGGCGGCCGCGGCTTCGGCTCGGGAGGATCGTCGGGGCGCACGTCCGGACACTCCGGAGGCGGAGGCCGCACCAGAGGCGGAGGCGCAGGAAGAAGATGAGAAAAATGAGATCGATGATAAGAATACTTTCCGCGGCAGTCGCGTGTCTGCTGCTGGCCGGCTGCACCCTGTCCCCGTCCGGGAACGGACCGGAGAGCTCCTTTGCCGAGCCGGACACATGGTCCGAAGCCTCCGCGGCGGCAACCGAGGCCGCGGCAACGGACGGGTCCGCAACGGATGCCCCGACAGCTGCGGCGACTGAAGCCTCCGGGACGACAAAGACTCCCGAGACCACAAAGACGCCCGAAACGACCAAGACGCCCGAGACCACAAAGACGCCCGAAACGACTAAGACCCCGGAGACCACAAAAACTCCCGAGACCACTAAGACTCCGGAGACCACAAAAACTCCCGAGACGACAGAGATACCGGACGTGACGACGTCCGCGGCTCCGGGCCCGGATGATCCTCCCGACACCACCGCCCCGTTCTTCCTCAACCTGAGCCGGAACGTGACGCTGAAAGTCGGCAGCACCTTCGACATCCACAAATACATCTCCTACGTCGACGACCTCGATCCCGACGTTATCCTCAACGTCACAGGCAAGGTCGACGCGAACAAGATCGGCGTCTACGACCTGTCCTTTACGATCAGCGACCACTCGGGCAACTCGACCTCGTCGACCATGAAGGTCGAGATAGTCGAGAAGATCGCGTCGTCGGGCTCGTCCTCGTCCGGGACGTCGACGACCAAGAGCTTCAAGACCTTCCTCGATACGTACAAGACGGAAAACACGATGGTCGGCATCGACGTTTCGAGGTACCAGGGGAAGATCGATTTCGAAAAGGTCGCCGCGGCCGGCTGCGAGTTCGTCATAATCAAGATCGGCGGCTACGTCGGCGGCAACTTCACCGACGCCTGCTACGTCGAGAACCTGAAGAACGCCAAGGCCGCCGGGCTCAAGATAGGCATCTACTGGTACTCGATCGAAGGCGGCGCCGACGACGTCAGGGCGCACTCCCAGTACCTCTACGACCTGCTCGACGGGGAGCACCTCGACTTCCCGATATTCTTCGACTGGGAGAACTACATAAACTTCGAGAACTATAAGATGAGCCTGCGCGACTACAACAACATGGTGGTCGCCTTCAAGGAGGAGGCGAGGGCCCACGGGTACCGCGGAGCCCTTTACGCCAGCAAGAACAAGCTGCTCACCGTCTTCAACGATAAGGTCAAGGAGGGCGGAGTCTGGCTCGCCCACTACACCTCACAGACGAACTACACCGGGGAGTACTTCCTCTGGCAGCAGGGCCAGGCCGTGATAGACGGGATCGGCACCATCGTCGACGTGAACGTCTTCTACCCCGACAGGCTGTCCATGGACTGAGAGGCGCAGGGGGCTCCTGAAATAGCCTTCTGCAAGAACAGAGCATATTTTGAAACAACACGCTATGGAAATGCGGGACAAGCTTTTTGATGCCTGTCCCGCTTTTCGGTTTTTAATGATATCGAATGAAAAAACTGCCCGTCTAGTTACAGTCGTAGGTAAGTCCGGATACAACGACGAGGGTGATCTTACTGCTGCCGCAAAAAAGCCGGGCGGCCTCAAGGCCGCCCGGCGGATCGCCGTACCGTTACTATATGCGCCCGGTCCGCGAACCGGGAGCGGCCGCCGCCGCATCAGTCTATGGCGCTGATCTTGTCCTGGATGGTCTGGAGGTCTCTCGGAACCTTCTTCTTCAGGCTGTCCCAGGCGCTCGCGACGGAGCGGTTGTAGGCCGAGGTGATGAAGGAGCTGATGTCCACGGTGAAGGTGTCGGTGATGTAGTACTTGATGGAGCCCTTGATGATGTCGTACATCTCGGCCGTGGTCGGGTCGGATGCGCGCTTGGTCTTCATGACGAGCTCATAGAAGGACTCCATGACGGTGCTGCTGGAGGTGTACGCCCAGAAGTCCATCACGTTGGCGATCATGCTGAGGTCGGCGTCCGCCGTCTTAGGCAGGCACCAGATGATGGCGTTGGCGTCGATCTGGTGGTAGTACTTATCCTGGTTCGTGTCGTACTTCGGGTTCATGACCGGGCTGACGCCCTCCTCGGAATCCTCGAACGTCTGCAGCGCGCCGAGCATGCTGGTCTGGGTGAAGAGGAAGTGTCCCTGAGAGAACAGGGCCCTGGTGTGGTAGTACATATCGGCGTATCTCTGCTGGTTCGCGGCGTCGAGCGAGCGGGCGACGCTGAACTCGAGGCAAACGTTAGAGTCGGTGACGACGGCTCTCAGCTGGTCGAAGAAGCTCTGGGTCTTCTCGGCATAGTCCGTGCCGATCTTGCAGACGATCTTTCCGTCGGGATCGACCTCGACCCTGAACGCGCCTATGCCGGTCAGCATGTGATTGCGGACCGAGCCCTCCTCGTTGGACAGGCCGTATACGCCGAACTGCCCCTCGGTGCCCGGGGCGGAAACGCTCTTGACGAGGCCGAAGAAGTTCTCGAGCGTCCACTGGTTCTGGGCGACGTACTCATAAGGAGACGTCAGGTTGAAGTCCTTGACAACGCCCTTGTGGAAGTACCAGAAGCGGCAACCGGCAAGGTTGGAGACCGAGACGTCGTTGGGCATCGTGAACAGCTTGTTCTGATACGTGTAGGTCTCCGCGGCGTTGACGTCCCACCAGCTGGTCGTATAGTCCACGTCGAGTTCCTTGAAGTTGCGCAGCAGTCCCGCGTAAGCAAGGCCGGACAGGCAGTTGCGCTGCGCCAGCACGACGCTGTAGGGGACGTAGCCGCCGGCGATGTCCGTCTTGACGGAGTCCTGCGGGCTGCCGGTCTCGATGAAGTCGAATTTGATGTTGTATTTATCCTCTACGATCTGGTTGCGGATGCTGGCCTGCTCGTTGACGATGTCGGTGGCGAGCTCGGGGCAGAAGATGTAGATCCCCGGATAGTGGGAAGCGGTGGAGTTTCGCATATAGACACCGAAGGTCTCCCCGCCGTAATCCGCGGTCGCGAAGACGGGACCGGTCCCGGCGTCGGGTCCGCCGGAGCCGTCGGTGTCGATAACGGCCGCCGCGGTGGTGCCGTCGGGCTTCTTGGTATCGTCACCGCACGCGACGAGCGACGCGGCCGACGACAGCATGAGCAGCGCAAGGATCAGACAAAGCGCGTTTTTGCCGGACAGTTTTTTCATGATTATGACCATTCCTTTCTGCTGCGCAGAAGGCACAAAAGGCAACGAAAGAGCTTAGTGCCGTAACACAGCAGCAAATTTTTGTGTTAGACTGTACTTGAGAAACAGGTACACTACAGAGTACGTGGAGGTGAGTGGGCACAGCAAAAGCTGAACCGCATGATTATGTGTACCGACTGCTCTTTCAAGCACAAATTTGTGGGACGTAGTATCCCGTAGACTTATCTTTGGAGAGACTAACTACTCGTTTTTCAGTGAGCGGTCAGTCAATGCCTGTTTCCTCAAATATATATGAGAGGATGGTATTATGCTTAAAATCGTTTACCCTATCTGTTGCGGCATCGATGTCCACAAGGATTTTGTGTACGCATGCATAGCAACGACCGAAAACGGAGTTACAACCTACAAGAGCCATCGTTTTTCGACCTTTACAAAAGGGCTCCGGGAACTGTTATCATGGCTTTTGTCACACGATTGCAAAGATGTTTGTATGGAATCCACGGGAAAGTACTGGATCCCTGTCTACAATATCCTAGAAACAGAATGCAAAATTGTTTTGGCACACCCCAAATATGTCAAGGCAATTCGCGGAAAGAAAACAGACAAAAAGGATGCAAAATGGATTGCGGATATCTTCAAGCACGATCTCGTTTCCGGCAGTTTTATTCCGCCTGCGGATATCAGACAGCTTCGGGATTTGGTAAGATACCGTAAAAAGCTTACCGGCTTTAGCACGGGCGAAAAGAACCGTGCTCAAAATTGTCTGACTGTTTCCAATCTGAAACTTGACAGCGTGTTCTCAGACGTTTTCGGAAAGGCCTCTTCAAATATCATTGGTCACATTCTCGCAAATCCGTCGGAAAAACTTACCGATGTGTCCGCTTTCAGAACAAAAGGTATGAAAGCAACCAATGAGGAAATCATTGAAGCCGTTGATGGAAACATCTGTCCGGAACAAGCTGAAAAGCTGCGAATCATCAGAGACCATATGAGCGGCTTAGACTTATGCAAGGCGAACCTTGAATCACTGATTCTTTCTATTGCAGAAAAGTATATACCTCAAATCGATCTTGTTTGTTCCGTCCCGGGGATTGATACATTTTCTGCAATTTCCGTAATTGCTGAAATCGGTGTGGATATGTCAGTTTTCACGACATCCAAGCATCTTTGCTCTTGGGCAGGACTTACTCCTCAAAATGATCAAAGTGCCGGAAAAAAGAAGACAACTCGTATCAGTCGGGCAGGGGTTTACATAAAACCATTGCTTGTTCAGTGTGCACTTGCTGCAATCAAAGCTAAAACAAAGCATCCTGAAGTCTTCAATCGTTACAACGCATTGAAAAAACGCAGGGGCCACAAAAAAGCTATCATTGCCATTGCAAGAATGTTGCTCACTGCCATCTACAACATACTCAAGAAGAACGAACCCTACAAACCCGAGCTTTATGCTCACTCTTACGACACTCTGCCGGAACATAGAGCAGTTTCCACAGAGGAGGCTATCTTCATTTTGCAACGGCAAGGCTTTATCGTAACGCCCCGCGTCACTTAAAGTGTATCATAGATTTGTGAACTTTTAAAGTCACTTTCACCAGTGGCTTGTTTTCTTGCGCTCTTTTTTATGCTCTCGCTTGATTTCTTTCTTTCAGACTTATCTCCTTGTTCAAGAGGGCTTTGAATAGTGTTCAGTATCGCTTCAGATCCAATAACCTCTGATCAGATAGTTCAATAAACAGCAAATACCGAACAGTACTAACCATAACGTCAATGGAATCGATATCTTAATGAGGATCCTTAGAGGCTTGCTTTTTATGCGGTTGATGCCTGACAATAGATCATCTATTTTTGACTCAAAAGGAGAAAAAATAATAGTTATAATCAATTCCAAAAAGGATTCCATTCGAATAATCCTCCTCGATCGGTCAGCAATTCGGATCAAGTGTTTTCCGCTCTGGGACGTCATCCCGCGAAACTCTATTCTGTCCGAATCGTTTCGGGTTTCATCCCCTCTGCCCGTTGATCTCCTTGAGATCCTCTATAGCTAGCGAGGGGTCCATGGTATGGAACATCATATAATTGCGCCTCATCGTCTCGACAGGGGCCTGCCGGATGATCTTTGTGCTGTCCTCGCCCGTGTAGAAATGCCAGTAGCGGTAGATATAACCGGTCCAGTAAAGGATATCCTTTGAAAAGACATCCCCGGTCACCGGGAGGGCCTCCCCTGCAGAGGCCTTCACCTCCTCCAGGAGGTATTCTTCTCCCATCCACTGAGCCCGGTTATAAGTGGAATCCAGATCCTTTGCGACTTCCGACGTCATGAAGGCGCGGATGAACGGGGAACTGGGGATCGCCTTCTCGCCGGAAAGCTCGAACAATCTCCCCTGGATGTCGCATAGTTTAAGCTTCAGCTCGTCCATTACGGTGCTCCGTTCCCGGCCCGGTCGAGCAGCTCGTCAAAGAACAAACCCTCGCGCCGGTAATTCCTGCAGATATCGTTTGCCATCGAGACTCCCTTTGCGCGGTTTTCTTCCGCGACGTCTTTGATAAACAGCCGCTCGAGCCAGGAGATCTCGATCTCCTTTTCGATCGTCACCGCTTCGCAGCCCTTCTCCGAAACGGCCACGTACTGTTTGCCGAGCTGAAGAGCGGCCAGGCTGTTGACGAGGGCGGTATCGGTGATGTTGCCGATGAAGAAGTTGTCGATCACATAAAACATCCTGTCGTTGGCAATGCAGCCGATGACAAGGTCTTTGTTCAGTGTCATAGCCCTGTTTTTTTCGTATAAAGGCGTGCCGGCGATCTTCTCCATCTTGCCGCGATGAAAGGCGACAAGCATTGCCCAGTCGATATTCGCGGGGACCTCGACTGCTCGGAGGCCGGTCAGATCCACGGACGTCAGGTACAGCTTTGACTTCTCATAATCGCAGATCAGGGTGAGCGCCTGACTTGCCTCGGTCCCCATATAGAAGCCTTGGCCGAAGTCGCATTGCGGACGGCTGATCGGCTCGATCTTGCCGTCTATGCCCGATTTGGAGCCGTGAAAAAGAAGGACTCGCCCGTCGGTGACCGCTGTAATGTCGGCGATGTCGCGGATCCTCTCGAGCGTCATATCGTACACCGGCACGTTGTCCGCCTTGCATATCTCATATATCTTTGACTGAGCCAGTTTGTTCGGGAGAGCACGGCCGTTTTCCCACCGGTTGACGGTGATATACGCTACGTTTATGTGATCCGCGAATTCCGTCTGACTCATGTTCAGATATGATCTGATCTGTCTGATTAATGCCTGCATTAATGCACCTCAAAATATATCATTGGCTGCATGTTTTATTATATCAAATGATACAGAAAAAGTCAAGGCATATTACTTCTTGATTTAGGAACGATTGTTTGGTAAAATAAAAAAAACAGTTAATGGCGCGGAGGTAAAAATGCCCTCATCAAAAGATTATCTTGCCTTCATCCTTGACCAGCTGTCGGATCTCGACGGTATCAGCTTCCGGGCAATGATGGGAGAATACATACTGTACTATCGCGGGACGGTCTTTGGCGGGATCTATGACGACAGGTTCCTTGTTAAGCCGGTCCCGGCTGCCGGGAAGCTCATGCCCGATGCACAATTGGAGATCCCTTATGATGGAGCCAAAGAGATGCTACTGGTTGACGACGTCGATGACCGGGAGTTCCTGAAGAAGCTGATCGTGAGCATGTGGGAGGAACTGCCTCGGAAGAAGTAACAAACTGATTGATAAAGTCAGAGAACTATATCAGTTAAACAGAATCCGCGGGGCAGACATCGGTCTGCCCCGCGGCATCTTTATCATGATTCGGGGGATTATCCTCACCCCTCCGCTTTCGCGGAGAGCGCGCGGTCGATGGCCGCGGCGGCGGTCTTGCCGGCGCCCATGGCGGAGATGACCGTGGCGGAGCCGGTCACGGCGTCGCCGCCCGCGTACACGGCGGGGCGGGTGGTGAGACCGTCCTCGTCGACGATGATCCCTCCGCGTCGGTTGACCTCGAGGCCCTGCGTGGTGGACTTGATGAGGGGGTTGGGGCTCGTGCCGATGGCCATTATGACCGTGTCGACGGCGAGTTCGAACTCGCTCCCCTCGACGGGCACGGGCCGTCTGCGGCCGCTCTGGTCGGGCTCGCCGAGCTCCATGCGCACGCAGCGCAGGGCGGTGACGAAGCCGTTCTTCGGGTCGCGCGGGTCGTCGGGGTTGCGGTAGCCGAGGATCTCGACCGGGTTGCACAGCAGGCGGAAATCGATGCCTTCCTCCTCGGCGTGCTCGACCTCCTCGCGGCGCGCGGGGAGCTCCTCCATGGAGCGGCGGTATACGATGTATACCTTCTCCGCGCCGCGGCGCAGCGCCGTCCTCGCGGCGTCCATGGCGACGTTTCCGCCGCCGCCGACCGCGACCC
>JAEEGG010002412.1_pt1 | contig 48252 bp, 43 predicted proteins | sample 9134161 | NCBI WGS metagenome assembly JAEEGG01 (sample SAMN16246543, study PRJNA631951) | gut metagenome | biome: gut microbiome; feature: rumen; material: CR-attached | host: Bos | place: Iran: Karaj | collected 2018-10
AAGAACGGTAAGACCGTCGATAAGATCATCAAGGAAGGCGAGTTGACCGACGACCAGTTGGAGGCAGGTATGACAGAAAGAGAAGCTGTGGCAAAGGGTATCATCAAGCGTGACACCGTTTGGATGACAGCAGCAGAGAAGTTGGGTATTGCAAATCCTGACTCAATGAAGTATGTGCCAATCGGCCGCCCAGCTGATGGTTCGTTCTTCGTGGTTCGCTCCACTTTCGACCCTTCTGTGTATGACACTATCTATCAGGGCGTCATCGAACTCCGCAAGAAGGCTCAGTTCAACATGAAGTCGAACGAGTTTGACATGCTCGTCGAGTTCCGTGCCCGCCTGGAGGACTATCTGGATGGCATGAACGAGAAGAAGGTCAAGAGCGTGAAGGCAGACTTGAAGAAGCGCCACAGAAACCGTGCTGAGCTAATGCTCGACAACGAGGACCAGACAGAGGGTGAATGGTACGGCCTCCGCATCGGCGACCTTGAGGACACGAACAACAAGATGGCGGGTAACTGGGAATAAGCACTTGGGCTCATGCTCCCAAGAACTGAATCCCCGATGTGAATAATGGCAGAAAATCAAATCAACAATAAAAGTTTGTCCATTCGGGTCTGCTCGAATGGACTTTCTTTTTGTACTTATGCTCCTGGTCAGGAAGAACCGTTCGAGTATAAGGTGTGGGACGTGAACCACACCATCTCACTGGCGGCCAACATGAAGGAGGCATTGATGAACGAGCCCATGCTGAAGCAAGACTATCAGCGGGTGAACGTGCTCATCACCACACCCCACTTCACCACTGTGCCTGTCGCTGCGTTCAATCGGGAAGACATCCATGCCATCTATCAGTTCACCTTCCCCAAGGACAAGCCCCAGCACGTCAGCTACAATGTGCTGCGCCGTTCGGGCATAGCCATCGTTTTCGGTCTGGAGCGCAGCATCTACCAGTTGCTGCTCGACGATTTCCCAAGAGCCCGATTCTACGCCTCTGCCAGCACGTTGATAGAGTTCTTCAGCGAGAAGAGCCTCTTCGGATCAGGCAAGAAGATGTATGTCTATCTGCACGAGAAGGAGATCACCATCTACGCCTTCGAGCAGGGAAGGATGCTCTTTGTCAACACCTTCGACTGCACCAGCGTGCCCGACATGCAGTACTACACGTTGAACGTATGGAAGGAGCTGGACTTCGACCAGGTGGACGATGCCCTCTTCGTCGTGGGCGACATGGAACAGCGCACAACCGAACTCTCAGAGAAGATCAAGTACTTCCTGCAGAACGTGACAGTCATCGACCGCAGCGAAGACTTCAAGGATCGTCTGACAATGGGCAACAACCTCATCCCCTACGACCTCCAAACCCTCCTCATCTGTGGTTTTTAACCAGCCCACGCGCTGGGCGATTTTCATTTCCAGTCCTAAACTCTAATCGCTGAACCCTAAACGCTAAACGCTAAACTTTCAAATTGCGCATCATTCGAGGAAAATACAAGGGACGGCACATTCCCTCCCCCACAGGCTTCAAGGCACGTCCCACGACGGACTTTGCCAAGGAAGGGCTGTTCAACATTCTGGAGAATGTCTATGTAGATTTCGAGGCATCCCCCACAGCCCTCGACCTCTTCGCCGGCACAGGTTCCATCGGCTTGGAACTGGCATCGCGCGGATGCAGCAAGGTGGTGTCCGTAGAGAAAGACTTCAAACATTGGCAGTTCCTCATGCGGGTACAGAAAGAGTTGCAGGTGAAGGAATGGTTGCCGCTGAAGGGAGACGTATTTAAATATGTACACACGTGTAAGGAACATTACGACATCATCTTTGCCGACCCCCCTTACGCCTTAGAGAACCTTGCAGACATACCCGACGCAGCACTCCCCTTGCTGGCAGAAGACGGACTGCTCATCCTCGAACACGGCAGCACTCAGGACTTCTCCACCCATCCACGTTTCATAGCCCATCGCAACTATGGAAGCGTGAACTTCTCCTTCTTCCAATAAAGCCTTCTTTCTTATTCCAGCGTTTGCTCTACCGCTCCCTTGACGGGGTCGAGACCCGGGAAGCCGATTTCTTTGTACGTCTGATTGCCTGATGGGTCGTAGATGGCATAGGTGGGGATGCCCTGCGATTCGTAATGTTTGAGGAGGTAATCGAATTGTTCGTTCGTCAGGTAGTAGTGGTCACCATCGATGTTCTTAATCATCTCCTGCCAAGTATTCAGAGGAGAGGTGGGCGAGGTGATATAGACGAACTGAATGTTCTTGCCCTTCAATTCCTTTTTCCAAGGTGCCATTGCCTGATGACCAGCACGACAAGGACCACACCAGGTTGCCCACACATCGATAAGGACAGTTTTGCCCTTATACTTGTCGAGGATGGTGGAAAGGATATTCTCAGGTGCTACGTCATCATGTTTCTGATAGTAATCTTTCTTAAAGAAAGGAAAATTAGACAACTGCTATATCATCCACGTTTCGTAGCCCGTTGCACTTAGGAAAATTAGACAAAAAGAATGTTTTTCTTCCAAAAATTTGGATATTCGGAACAAATACATTACTTTTGTGGCATGAACGAAGATATTAGAGAAACTTTTCACTCTGCGGAATACGACGAATACTACGCCAACCTGCTGGCCAGACTGAAAACAGGTTCACAGCATTTGACAGAGACGTATGGTGAGAAAGGAACTCCCAGACGCGAAGAGTTTGAGGCAAAAGCCAAGGCTTGGTACTATGCCGAGCTGCTGCGTGACGAGCGCAAACGCCAGAAATTAACCCAGCAGCAGTTGGGTGAACGAATCGGCAAGAAGCGAGAATATGTATCTTCGCTTGAGCAGGGACAGACCGACATGCAGCTTTCTACGTTCATGCTTATTGCGAACGCATTAGGCTTAAGATTCTCATTAGTCGTTGGCTAAGATGGGAACCATGGGAGTTCTTAAACAAACTGATATCTGAGTAATGCATCTATAATGTATATAACATAAGGCACAAAGTCCCACGACTTGTGCCTTTTTTGTGTACGTCGTTTCTTTGACCTCGAAACGGCGTACCATTTATGCTCTCTCGTGGGTGCGTGTTTTCCCTCATAGGGTTGCATTTGTTTCCCTTAGGGGTTGCAAAAAATCGTTCAGTGACTCAGAATTCAGAATTCAGTTTTCCTATCTCCTACAATAACGTGCCCTTATTGTCCAATAACCTGCCTCTGCTGAGAAATACTCGTGCATTATCGCAGAATAACCTAACAACCTAACGTTTTAATCATAAAGATATGCATATCAACAGATTGCATGTGTTAGGTCTTGCTGATACACCTAACACACACCTAACATTTCACACCTCCGATGTTAGGTCTATGTTAGGTCTTGGGGCATAACCTAACATATATAAGTTATTGATAATTAACGAACTTCAATGCAAATGTTAGGTTGTTAGGTCTTTTTGCGAAAAACTTTCTTTTCTTAGGAATGATGCGTCCCGTCAGGTCTCCACTAGAGAGGCGGCGGCTCTCTTGCCTTTTGCCGGCGGCAAAGCAATGGATTGCCGGCACCATTTTAAATCGGAGGTACATCGGAGGCACATCGGAGGTAGGTCGGAGGCGCTCTGGAAGTAGTCTATGTTTAACCTTGATTTTTAAAGCCTACGTTAACCTTAGGGAAACCTTACGTTAACCTTAGGGTAAGCGCAGGGCAAATGCAGAGCAAGAGCAGAGGACTTTTTTTCGTGGTTAATTGAAAAAAGTTGGGGAAAAGATTCCCATCTGATTTCATGTTCCAACTTGCACCTGATGAATGGACCTTTATCTCATCACAATTTGTGATGACATCAAGGATGAAGCGTCCTAAATCGGCTCTTGCCCAACTTTAGAGCAACAACCCACAACCGCATCGCCCCATTTTGGGATTTAGCAAACCAAGTGACAAGAAATAGTATAAAAAACAACGGCGTATCGAGGGGAACGATACGCCGTACTACTTAGGTTCTTCCATAGGGGCAGTATTATATGCCTTTCCACCTCTCTGGATCGGCTTCCCTCATGAAGCCTTTGAATTCTACAAGGTAGGGCCATTCCTCATCTTTGTAGTCACACACTTTTAATAGTGTTATGCCTTTGTCTGACGTGAATATCTCATGGAGATAGTAGCCAAACAACTGCTCCACAGGTCGAGGCTCTAGCGATTTTGATTTCAGATATACACCCAATTCTTCGAAGAAGCGCAGGAATAACTCTATTTGATAATCATCTGGAGCTTCTTGCTTGGCACCTGTTTGACTGAGATATTTGACGACTGCTTGTACATCTTTGTTTTCCAAATATCGTTTGTTCAATTTGGAGAAAACTTTACTGCGTTCCCTGTCTTTATGTAGGTGATACTCATACCATGATACAATAATAGTGACAACAATAGTTGCAATAGCTGTTCCAGCAGCGATAAAATCTGACAAATAAGGTTCGTTACACATTGTCTTTGTTATTTTTAAGTTTCTACTTTATTTTCTTTATTGGCAAACGGATTCGAGGGTCGCGATTGATAAAGGCTTCTTCAAATCCAAATTCGTTTCCATTTATGTCTTTGGAATCAGTAAGATTCCAGTACATATAACCATCTTCTAAATAATAGGAAGCACTTGATGAATAATAAGGCATTTTTTGAAACATGATATACGAAGAAGGATAGGGTGTATCACGCATTTTACCCCAATACCCATCCCATAAAATGCTCACACTGAAATTATCATCAGAAACACCTTCGTATTTCCCTATACGATATATCGCGCCAGCATGATCATTCCATAATCCCTCGTATTCCTTACCATCACTTAGATTTTTCAATTTACACACCTTTTTTTCTTTATAAGTATAATCTTCTTCACTACCTTTTCTTTCTATTTCAATAATCAATTGCCATTGCTTCCCTGCTTCATCAACAAATTCATAGGTTCCAGGTCCATAGGAAGCTTCTGTGGTGGAAGAAGCTTCTGTGGTGGAAGAATCAGAATCAGAAGATTTGGAAACTTCCGAAACGACTATAGTCACAAAGACGGCTATAGTCACAATAATAAGAAATAGTGGGATCACTATCCACAAAATATCTGATGTGCTCTTTTTCTTACCAACTGATTTTGATGGTGCTGAACTATTCTTATTTGTATTCCTTTTATCTTCAAGAAGGTTATTTCCCTTTTCAACAGAACAACCGCATTTGGGACACGCAAGTGCTTTTTCTGAAATCATGTGTCCACATTCTTTACATTTAATAAGTGCCATAATTATATTTTTTGTTACTAATTTTATTTACATTATTTTCTTTTATATACAGCAATAATGATAAGAGTAATGTGAATGAGAATTTCAATGAGTTCAAAACGGAATAGATTTTCACCTAGAACTTCCGCTCCCGCTGTTCCTATTGGAAACAGCCATGGTACTAAACCAACTACAATGACAGAGAATAATATTCTATTCACCGCAGGTTTTGTCACAAAACAGATCATAATGATTGCTGCCGCAGTACAACATAAAGATTCTCTTAGAAAAATCTCCCCCGTTCCAAGATGGGGAGAATATGTTTGTCCTATTAAGGCACAGAAAATCACGGAAAGAACAATATATCCAACAATACCTATAATATAATAAATCGCGTTGCTACTTTTGGAGGAATCTTTTTGAGCAATTTGCGGGCTTGAGGTCATTGCTGAATTGATAGTTGGTGAAGGAGGCGAAGATAGCCCATTTTTCTCAAGTTCCCCATTCTTGTTAGGAATAGGGCAGCCACAATTAGGACACGTTGTGTCATTCGCAGAAAGCTGATTGCCGCATTCTTCACATGTTAGTTTCTTTTCAATCGGACAGCCGCAATTAGGGCAAACAGAAGCCTTGTCTGAGACTTCATGTCCGCATTCATTACATTTAATTAGTGCCATAGGGATTGAATGTTTTTATGCGTTTAGACTCAACAACGCAGATTATTAGATTTGGTTAAAGCCATACAAAAGAAAAGTGGAGTCTTCATTCCTCTTATCCGCCATGTAGGGCTTGCCTTCCCGTGAAATACAAATAAGAGGTAGAACTACTCCACTTGGTTGTATTGCGTGATAGACGAATACAATCCAAGAAGAGCGTCTTTCCCTTTATTCTGATATTTCACTAAACCTTTCGGTCAGCGGTAAATTGGCAAGTTTACATGGTCAGAATAAGCGAAAATGCGCTTTCTTCAATATGTCTGCCATAAGCCATTACGGCATAATGACGCGGTAAAGATACGCAATTTCTTGGAAAGACGCTCTAAAAAATCAAGAAAAATGATAAATCCTCAAGAAATAATGTTGAAAAGTCCACAAATTAAATATTATCTCCCCAGTTAGAGAAAAATATTTTCCCAGTTGCTCCGCAAAAACTTCAAGGTCAAACAATCTCCCCCTCTTTTGTGGGATATGTGGAAATTCTCCCGACTCAAAAGGGGAAACTTGTTGATTCAAAACGGAGAATTTATCAAGCTAATACGGATACCTGCTTTAGGCACACCATCATTTGCCTAAAGGCACACGATTAAATGGCTAAAGGCACATGACCTTTTGCCTTTAGCCGTGTGAAGTTGTCAATGAAAGCCGTCGCGATTCGCGACACTGGCATTTTGCGGGTCATCTACAAAGATACCTATTTGACAGCAAATCACAACCTGTTCACCCATAAGGCAAAGAAGGGGTCATAAACCATGTAGGTGGATTTGTCTTGTGTGATAAGGTCTTTGTCCAATAGGCTCCGAACTGCAGCTGTCACAACACTGACAGTCTGTAGATGGTGCTTCTTGATGAAAGTTTTGCTGGTAATGCCCTTTGCTTTGCCCTCTTGAGCAATAGCAATGAAGACCTCGCGCTGCTTTTCTGGAATTTTGTCCAACAGGTCGCTAAAGGTTTCAGAGAAAAGGTCAAGGATGTAAGTGATGGCTTCATCTACCATGTCACAGGTACAATGACCATTAGATGGTGTTTTGAGAAAGAGAACATTCAGCACACGCTGAATGCACGATGTGACGGCATCAAATCGTTGGTAAACGTCTGTCACCACTCCATATTCAATACTTTTGCCGTATTTGGCAAATTGCTTTTGAGCAAATTCTTCATATCTTTCCACTGGAATCGGTCGAAGATTCATGATGAGTACAGACTGGTAGAAAGGGCGAGAAGGTGAGGTGAAAATCTCACCCATCAGATGCCGCTTACTGCCTGCAAAAATGAAGGTGGCATTGATGCAACGCTGGATGTAGGTGCGCAAAGTTGCTTCTATATGAGGAGCATCTGTATAATGCGTTATTTGCTGGAATTCATCAATAGCCACTAAACAGGGCTTATCTGCCTCACCCAGATATTGGAAGATCTCATCCAACGTGACAACAGGATTCTCAATGTCTCCCAATCCAAGGCTCCATGTCGGAAGACCATTGATGTCGAGTGTGATTTCGGATCGGATAGAACGCAGCGTATTGAGAAAAATCTCCCACACAGCACGTCCTTTAGGCTTAAGCTCATTGAGAATGGCTCGACCAAAAACATTGACAAAATCACGCAGGCTGTTTGTGGCATAAATATCAATGTGAAACGTGTAGAAGTGTTCTGCAAGGGCAGATTGATGGAAACAGTGGTGAATCAAGTCAGTCTTTCCCACCCGTCGTGGTGAGATTAGAGCCATGTTATTGCCATTGGTAGTTAGTTCCACCAATTGCTTGGTTTCTTCCACTCGATCGCAGAAAAATTCAGGACCTGCATATCCTTTTGTTACAAACGGATTATCCATATCTTGCTAATTTTGAGGGCAAAGGTATATTTTTTTTCGAAATTATCCAAATTAGGATAATCCTATTTAGGATAATTCTTTGTTTTTTTTGTATTTTTCACCTGTTTTGTCATCTCTGTTAGATACAGATGATAAACAATCGTAAATCATCACGGAAGTTAAATCTTTGGAAAGACATAGGATGATTAAAGAAAGAAAAGGCAATTTCTATCTGGATTTTATTGTTGTTTTACAAATCATTCTTAACTTTGTGGCCGAAATGGATAAGCTGGAGACATATAAAGAGCGTATTGATGCCATCCTCATTAGGGGGAAGGGCTATCTTGCCCCTGATTTCTCTGCCCAGCAACTGGCGGAGGAGATGGGAATTTCGGCATTTGCACTCTCGCGGCTCCTCAAGACCATCTACGGCATGTCGTACAGCGACATTGTGCACACTTACCGCATTCAAGATGCGATGCGCCACCTGAAGGATAAGCGGTTTGCCCCCTACTCCATCGATGACATTGGTGCGATGGTGGGTTTCAAGAATCGGCAGTCGTTCTTTTCCGCTTTCAAGAAGGCGACAGGAACGACTCCTGAGAAGTTTCGTCAGACGTAATCGCACGATCACCTTTCTGCCAATCATTTTTAATCTAAACATAATGAAGACAATCGTAAAAACAATGATGATTTCAGCACTTATGGCTACAACGGTATGTCCTATGAATGCCGAGAAGCATGACGCCTCGTCCCCTATGGACGCCAAGAAGGAGAAGAAATTTGAGTACAGCAACGAACGGTTTGCCGACTTGCAGATGCTCCGCTATAAGGTGGAGGGTTTTGAGAACCTGACCTTGAAGCAGAAGACGTTCATCTACTATCTGCAAGAGGCGGCACTCTATGGTCGTGACATCCTTTTCGACCAGAACGGTAAATACAACCTCCGTATCCGCAAGATGCTGGAGGAGGTGTATGTGAACTACCAGGGTGATAAGGAAAGCAAGAACTTCAAGGCGTTGGAAGAATACCTGAAACGCGTTTGGTTCTCGAACGGCATTCATCACCACTATGGCTGCGAGAAGTTCGTGCCTGGATTCACCCGTAAATGGTTGCAGGATGCGGTGAATTGTTCCGATGAAATCGCCGATGTCATCTTCAATCCGAACATTTTGCAGAAGCGTGTCAATTTGGCAGAAGGGCAGGATTTGGTGAAGACCAGCGCCAGCAACTACTACGAAAACGTGACGCAGGCCGAAGCAGAAGAGTTTTATGGCAAGCAGAAGGCAGAGGGAGATTCCCTTCATCCTGTGATGTATGGTATGAATTCGCGCCTCGTCAAGACCAAAAACGGCGATTTCATCGAGAAAAAGTGGACTATCAACGGACTTTATGGCGATGCCATCAAGAAGATTGTAGAGAACCTGAAACTGGCACGTCCTTTCGCTGAAGATGCACAACAGCAGAAGGTGATTGACCTGCTCATCTCTTATTATGAGACGGGTGACTTGAAGACTTTCGACCAATATTCGATTGCATGGGTGGAAAATACGGAGCCTCTGGTGGACTTTGTCAACGGTTTCATCGAGTGTTATGGCGATCCGTTAGGCCTGAAGTGTTCGTGGGAAAGCATCGTGAACTTCAAGGATGTGGAAGCCACGAAGCGTACAGAAACGCTGAGCGCCAATGCACAATGGTTTGAAGACCATAGCCCTGTGGCACCAGAATTCAAGAAAGAGAAAGTGAAGGGCATAACAGCAAAGGTGATCAAGGCAGCCATCCTTGCAGGTGACCTCTATCCATCGACAGCCATCGGCATCAACCTGCCCAACAGCGACTGGGTTCGCGCAGAACACGGTTCGAAGTCTGTGACCATCGGCAATCTGACCGATGCTTACAATCAGGCAGCCAAAGGCAACGGCATGTTGCAAGAGTTCAGCTACGGCAAGGAGGAGATTGCCCTGATGGAGAAATATGGCGATATGACCGACGATTTGCATACAGACCTGCACGAGTGTCTGGGACATGGAAGCGGCAAACTCTTAGAGGGTGTTGATGGCGACAGCCTCAAGGCTTACGGCAGCACGATTGAGGAAGCCCGTGCCGACCTCTTTGCCCTTTACTATCTGGCAGACCCGAAACTGGTGGAGCTGGGACTGGTGCCCAATGCCGAAGCCTATAAAGCCAGTTACATCGCTCAGATGCAGAACGGACTGCTCACACAGTTGGTGCGCATCAACTTAGGCAACAATATCGAAGAGGCACATATGCGCAATCGCGCCTTGATTGCCCGTTGGGCATTGGAACATGGAAAGGCCGACAATGTGATGGAACTGGTGAAGCGTGATGGCAAGACATACGTGAAGATCAATGACTACCAGAAACTGCGCGGGCTCTTTGGCGAGTTGCTGGCAGAGATTCAGCGTGTGAAGTCAACAGGCGACTTCAAAGGGGCACAAGCGCTGGTGGAGACATACGGCGTGAAGATTGACCCAGAACTGCACAAGGAAATCCTCGACCGTTATGCCAAACTCAACATCGCGCCATACAAAGGATTCATCAACCCTGTCTATACGGCTGTTCGTGATGCACAGGGCAACATTACCGACGTGAAGATCTCCTACACGGAGGGATATGCAGAGCAGATGCTTCGTTACAGCAAGGATTACGCCACATTGCCACTCATCAATGAATAACCTCATCAACGACATCAAGAAGGAGCTGAGAGCCAACATGAACGGGGTGGCTTCGGCACACGCCAGACAAACGGAAGACTACCGTGTGAACTGGGGTGTAGAATTGCCCAGACTGGCGAACTTAGCCGATGAAATCGCAGAAAACAGGTTCTCAAGCACACCCTCAGAAGACATCTCCCCAAGAGCTTTGGCACAGGCTCTTTGGAACGAAAGCACCCGAGAATGTAAGATTCTTGGGTGCATGCTGATGCCAGCAGAAGAGATGGACGAGGAAGTGTGTGACATCTGGGCAGAAAGCATCCGCACGGAAGAGATTGCCACGATGTTCTGCTTCTATCTTGTGCAGAAACTGCCTTATGCCAGCACGAAAGCCTTCGAATGGATGGCACGTGAAGAAAAGATGCTCCAAAACTGCGGCTATCTGACCCTGTGCCACCTGATGAGAAAATACCCTCTCAGCGAGGAGGCAGAAGCCGAATTCTTGGATCAGGCAGGTGCGTCGTTAGACAACAGATATGCCATAAAAGCATTGCAGATATATGCCTCTTTGAGTGAAGATAATGCACGTAAAGTTAAAAAAGTGGCAGATTATTTGTGATACCCAAAGAAAAGCAGTACATTTGTAGCCATATTGTGCAAAGACAGGATGAAAAAGGCAGAGGGAACATCGCCCAAAGACGCCCCACGTGACATTCTGGATCGCTACATTGCGGAACAAGGAGGCATGCGTAAGACAAGTGAACGGTATGCCATCTTGGATGTTGTCATGCAGATGAAAGGGCACTACAGCGCTGACCAGATTCTCGAAATGATGCCAGAGAACTTTCCGGTCAGCCGTGCCACGATGTACAGCACCTTGTCCCTGCTGGTGCAATGCGGTCTTTTGTACAACCATCAGACAACTGGTGCCACGCTCTACGAATGTGCCTATAAAGTGCCTGTGCATCACCACTACATCTGTACTGGATGCAACAAGATCTGGGACTTGAGGGACACCTCCATCGAGCAAGCCGCATCGAAGGTGAAGACACCCCGATTCAAGAAACTGCGGTGCAGCACCTACATCTATGGCATCTGCAACATCTGTCAGGCCAAGCTGGCACGCTTGAAGAAGAAGATGGAGAAAGAGTCGAGGGAGCAGAAGCTGTCCAACATGACCCGTGAAGAGAAGCGATTCGCCCAAATCGACGAGGAACTGAGCAAGGCAGCCGAATGGTTCAAGTAAATACAAACTATAAACATTATAATCAACATGAGCAAAGTAGATGTATTGTTAGGTCTTCAATGGGGAGACGAAGGTAAAGGTAAGGTCGTGGACGTATTGACGCCACGCTATGATGTTGTAGCCCGTTTCCAAGGAGGTCCTAACGCAGGACACACGCTCGAGTTCGAGGGACAGAAGTACGTGCTTCGTTCCATTCCATCGGGCATTTTCCAAGGTGACAAGGTAAATATTATCGGTAATGGTGTGGTATTGGCACCCGACCTCTTCATGGACGAGGCAAAAGACCTCGAGAAGAGCGGTCACAGTCTGAAGAACCGCCTCCACATCTCGAAGAAGGCACACCTCATCATGCCAACACACCGTCTGCTCGACGCAGCTTACGAGGCAGCCAAAGGCAAGAACAAGGTGGGCACAACAGGTAAGGGCATTGGTCCTACTTACACGGATAAGACCAGCCGTAACGGTCTGCGTGTAGGTGACATCCTCGACAACTTCGAAGAGAAGTACGCTGCCCACAAGGCACGTCATGAGGGAATTCTCAAGAGCCTCAACTATACCGACTATGACATCACAGAGGTGGAGAAGAAGTGGATGGAAGGCATTGAGTACATCAAGCAGTTCCAGCTCGTCGATTCTGAGCACGAAATCAACAAGCTCCTGAAGCAGGGCAAGTCTGTTCTTTGCGAAGGTGCTCAGGGCACGATGCTCGACATCGACTTCGGTTCTTACCCATTCGTCACCTCTTCCAACACCATCTGTGCTGGTGCTTGCATCGGCTTGGGTATTGGTCCTAACAAGATTGGCGATGTGTTCGGCATCATCAAGGCATACTGCACACGTGTCGGTGCTGGTCCATTCCCAACAGAGTTGTTCGATGAAACCGGCAAGCAGATGCGTGACATCGGTCATGAATATGGTGCTGTGACAGGTCGTGAACGCCGTTGTGGTTGGATTGACCTCGTGGCTCTCCGCTATGCCATCATGGTCAGCGGCGTGACCAAGCTCATCATGATGAAGAGCGACGTGCTCGATGGCTTCGACACCATCAAGGCCTGCACCGCCTACAAACTGAAGGATGGCAGCATCACACGCGACTTCCCATACGACATCAGCGACGGTCTGATTGAGCCTGTCTATGCTGAGATGCCAGGTTGGAAGACTGACCTCACAAAGATGAGCAGCGAGGCTGAGTTCCCCAAGGCTTTCTCCGACTACATCGCTTTCTTGGAGAAGGAGCTCGAGACCCCTATCGCGATTGTCAGCGTAGGCCCAGACCGTGAACAGACCATCGAAAGATAAAACAAACTCGACGACCATCAGTCGAACATGAAAAGAACCGCATCTTTACTAATCCTTATACTCATGCTGGCTACCTGCTGCAAACAGGTGAGTCAGCATGAGCGTATTCTTATCGACATTGACAGCCTGACTGCCACCAATGCCGATAGTGCCAGACAGCTACTGCTGGGCATGAGCGAAGAGATGAAGCATGCGGACGAAGATACCAAAGCTTATTACAATATGCTCAGGGTCAAGGCCGACGAGCGGGCGAAGAAGGAACATGTTTCCGACTCGCTCATCAGTGCCGTAGCCGAGCATTTCGAGCAACACGACCCCGACGGACATCTCCCCGAGGCTTACTACTATGCGGGATGCGTCAATTCTTACCTTCAGAACGGAGAGAAAGCCCTGCTTTATTTCCAGAAAGCGCTGTTAGCCGACAGCACGCACATCACCCCATACCTGAGAAATCGGTGCTACGCACAAATCGGTCACATCTATCTGCGCAACGGACTCCTTGATGAGGCACTCGACATGCAGCAACTTGCCTACTTCTATTGCAAGCAGAGTGGCGACACGCTGGGTATGAGGTACAGCAACGAGGACATCCAGGCCATTAAGGAGATGAAGGCAGACACCACACTCACGAACCTGCCCAGACCTGAGATGATTGTACGCATCCAGAAACTTCATGCACAAGCACGAAGCCAAGTGCTCAACGACATGAACACCCGTCTTGAAGCCGAGAACTCGAAAGAGCGACAGTTCGTCTGGATTGTGGTGATCTCATCACTCGTCATCATCGCGGCTGCCATCCTGCTGGTGCTCCAACTGCGCAAACGGAGAGAGATCCGAAAGGAAGAGGCTGCCGAGATTTTCCTGTCTTCAAGAAGCAAGCGTCAGTTCTACGACAAAGAGGTCAACCAACTGCTCACTACACATATATATAATAATAAGGTGCTGAAGGATGCCGACTGGAAAAAGATGGAGGAACGGCTCCTGAAAGCCTACCCCACATTCAGGGAAAGGCTCTACGGTCTTTACCCCCTTTCCGACACGGAATACCGCATCTGTATGCTCATCAAAATGGAGGTTTCGCCTTCCAACATTGCCGATTTGATGGCCATCGGCAAGAGTGCTGTGTCACAAAATCGTCTCAGAATGCAGCAAAAAGTGTTTGATGGCGAAGGAACGGCAAAAGACTGGGATAATTTCGTCCTTTCTTTGTAATCTACACGAAACCAGACAGTTGCAAGAAGCTTGTGAACTTTTTGTGAACTATTTTTCCACCCCTCAAATAAAATGTGAACTTTTTGTGAACTCATTTTTTTGGTGTTTTCTGACAAGAAGCCCTATCTTTGCAGCAGAAAATCGTTTCACATCAAAAAGTTTACGTTATGAAGACTAACTACATCATTCTCTGGGCTATCCTTAGCCTCACGTTCTCGACCCTTTGTTATGGTCAGAATCAAGTACGCGCTTACACGCTTCCACTTCCTCTTGATCCTCCAAAATCTCGGTTCGAGGAATTCCCCTCTATCTCCATCGACTCTATCATACAGACAGAAGCGGAGGACATCGTGAAGGAGGCGATGAAGGACACGAAGAAAAACAAGAAGACCGGTAAGCAGTCAAAAATCATCAACCGCACGAAGGAAGGCATCACCTTTGTGGTGGATGAGAATCTTGCGCCCTTCGACCAGAAATTCCCCATAGAGAATGCACGGACAAAAGGAGCAGATGCGCCTTGGCATATCTTTCATGAAGAGGGAATGCCAAACGAAACACAAAAGATAATTGCCAAGAGTTTCGGCGACGACGAATGGTTTTATGTGGTCAAGGGGAAGGACGTGTTCTTCCAGACGATGGTACGGGCATACGCTGAGCATCGCCCCCTCGTGCTCTCGCCCGATATGGTTTGGTTGCTCATCAGTCAGGGATTCGCGCGCTACGTGAATGCACATTCAGAGGAACTGCGCGACCAGATTGTGAGCCACACGGAAAAGATGGACTTGGTGATAGAGACCAAAGAAGAGCTGATACATGAGAATCCTGATTGGGAGAAACTCATCGCTGACTTCGCGGCACAAATCGATGAATACACCAAGGACGACATTGCCAAGATTATCACTGCCGACTTCACCACCACGGGCGTCACAGAGCGCATCACCTCGCAGATCACGCTGATGGAGACGGTGAAGACCTACTTCGACTACATTATCCATTATATAGGTTGTGGCATCCCCAACATCACCCTAACGGGCACACCAGAAGACTGGCAGAAGGTGTTGGAGAAGACGCAGCAGTTGGAGAAGTACGGCATGAGTGGCTGGATCAAGAGCCTCACACCCATCCTGACCGAGTTCGTCAATGCCTCCCAGGGAGAACCCGACCAAGCTTTCTGGCAGGGTATGGTCAAGAAGGAAAGACCTGACGAACTGATAGGCAATAAGGTTTGCGATGTCCGCAAACCAACCGTGCTGGACGGCTGGATGCTCAAGCTTTTCCCCGATGAAAACGGGCAGACGCTCGATCAAGTGCCACACACCCACGAGATGCCCTCAGAGCGCGTGTATGTAGATTTCAGATACCAAATCATCGACCCAAACACAGGTAACGTCATCGTCGATACCCCAATGGAACTCGTTGCCGGGTATATCGGGACAGAGGTGGATACCAAGACCCATGCCCTCACCCCCAAGATGGGTTGGATGGTACGACAGACTGAGGACGACGAAAAGATTGTGGAGAAGCTCAAGGAGATGGCCAAGGATTCGTTCGACGGCATCGATTTGCGGGTAAACAGAGTACCCGAGCATCTTTCCCAGTTGAAGCACATCAAGAAGCTGACCCTTAGCTTCACCGGCAAAGTCGTCCTGCCCGAATGGATGGACAAGATACAAATCGACGAACTCCGTGTCAAAGGTAAACTCAGCCCAGATGAGATGGATGCCCTCGGCAAAAGATTCCCCAGAATCGTTATCCAGCCCACGAATCAGGAAGAAGTTATTCAAGTGGTAGAGCTTCCATTAATCATAGTGAATGGAGAGCCCTTCAAATTGACCAGACCATTTGACTTTGAGAATGCCCGCGAAGAGGACTTTGCAGAACTCATAGGGGTGGCTCCTAAGGACATCAAAGACATCACCGTCTTCAAGGATGCTGCTGCCACAGTCATCTGGGGTGAAAGAGGCAAATGGGGCGTCATCGAAATCAAGACCAATGGCAAAGTTAAAAAGAGCAAAAAGAAAATCAAGATGATCAGCGGTACTGTGAGCGACGCTGCCGGTCCGTGTTGGATGGCCAACGTGGTTGAAATCAATGAACAAGACAGCATCGTTGGACATGTTGCCACCGACTCCCTTGGTCATTTCACACTCAAAGTAGTGAATCCTAAAGACAAGATCCGTGTTTCGTACATAGGGACAAAGACTATGACGCTCGATATCTACAAAAAAAAGTACGACATCATCATGCAACCATCGACAACGCTGAGGACCGTTGATGTGCAAAACGAACGCAAGAGAAGACTCAGATAATTTTGAAGGAATCAAACCGTAAAACCCCATAAAACCTATACGACAATGAAAAAGCATATCATCATCATCGCAATGGCACTCATCTCCAGCTATGCAATGGGTCAGGTGGATTACAACAAGAAGACAGACCGCTTCTGCCTCAATTCCACTTTGAGATACAGAAACGGAAAGGAAATCAACAAGGACATCATCGAGATGTTCAAGTATGCTGGAAATCAAGAGGGCAAAAGATGGTGGACAGGATATTATGTGCCCAAGCAGGAATTTCCTGACAAGGATGCCAGCGAGGAAGTCAAGAAAGCCATGCGAGAGAAATGGCATAAAGAAATAGATAAGTACACGGATAAAGAAGAAGAGATGCAGAAAATCTATCCACGCTACAAACATCTTTTCATCAGCGCTCCCTCTTTCAATCCGCCTCATGCGCTCAGCTACGATGCCAGGGACACCTCCCTTGTCGTGCTGAGCCCCGGCAAGGAAGCAGCTTCTCCCAATAACATCGAAATGGGGAAGAACGTGATACGCACCATGAAGATGAAGGTGGACAAGGAAACCTATAATACCATCCAGACACTCCACATGCTTGCCATTTACACCGCTGTTCCTATGGATGCAATCTCCAATCAACTCGACGGCACACTCTACTACATCACATGGAGCGACTGGCGAGGAGATTTTCTGGTCATGTCTCCCAGCGGTGCCGAATCAGCCACAGCAAAACGAGTCCTCCATGTATTCAATGACATCGCATACGCAGTAGGAGATCATGACTTAAAAGGACTTCAGGAACTCATACCCACCGTCAACGAACTCATCGCCCACTATCGCACCCTGCTTCATCCCGATGTCATCGTCGATGAGAAACTGAATTTGGACTTGCAATAGGTGGAAGATGAATGTATTGCTACGCAGCAATCAAAAATTGTTCAGCAACTTCACATACAGCGAGATGGCATCGTCTATCTCGCTGATTTTTATGTATTCGTCTGCCGTATGGGAGCGGGAAGACTCTCCTGGTCCCAGTTTCAGTGAAGGGAAGCGCATCAAGGCTTGGTCACTTAACGTGGGAGAGCCGAAAGGCTTTAAGCCCACTTTGATGCAAGCCTGCACAAAAGGATGTTCCACATCTATCTTTGACGACGACAGACGGAAAGAACGTGCCTTCAACTCAGAAGTCAGATGCTCTTGGAAGAAAGCAAAGATTTCCTCGTTTGTATAGCACTCGTTGCTGCGCACGTCAATGGTGAAGGTGCACGTGTCGGGAATCACATTGTGCTGTGTACCGGCATTGACAATAGTGACCGTATTCTTCACTGGTCCTAACAAGTCCGTCTGCTTCGGAAACTGCCATTCAGAAAGCCATTGGATGTCCTTCATCGCGTGATAGATGGCATTGTCACCCTCATTTCTTGCCGCATGACCCGCCTTCCCATGCGCCACTGCATCAATCACCATCAATCCCTTCTCTGCGATGGCAGGCTGCATACCCGTAGGTTCACCCACAATGGCAAAGTCTATCTTGGGGAGCAAGGGCAGGACTGACTCGATGCCATTCTTGCCAGAGACCTCCTCCTCGCAACTTGCCAAGTAGATCAGATTATATGCTTTCTTCTCATTTATCAGTAACATGAAAACTTGCAACAGCGCCATCAGTCCACCTCCACAGTCATTGCTACCCAAACCGTAGAGTTTATCACCCTCAATAACTGGCGTGAACGGGTCGTGCTGCCAGCCTGCCACGGGCTTCACCGTGTCGATATGGGCATTCAGCAGGATGACGGGCTTCGACTCGTCAAAATCAGGACTGACACACCATGTATTGTTTCCATGCCGTTGGGGATTCAATCCTTTCTCCTTCATATATGCCTCCAGCACATCCGCAGCCGCTGTCTCGTCGCGACTGATGCTGGGCGTGGCAATCAGCTTTTTCAGCAGTTCCACCGCCTCCATTGTTTGCTCTTGATGCTTCAGTTCCATTTGCTTATGCTATGTCATTCCACTCGTAATTCGACGGCAAAGTTACGCAATTCTCCACAAAACAAGAAACAAATCCCACTAATATTTGTGATTGACTCTTTTATTTATTCATCATTTCACCTCAGATTTTTTGTTGTGTCGGCAGTTTTTTGTACTTTTGTGCCCGAAAGCATCTATGTTGCCAAGTTAGCAACACAAGTTTCTAAGTTAGGGACACAAGTTTCCAAGTTAGCAACATAAGTTTCTGGCTTAGCAACATAGAAGAAACAAGGGGAAAAGGAAAATTGTATAGCGAGAGAATCAAAAAAGTATAACCCAACAATTAAAAAAACACAAGAACTATGGCATCTTATGTAATACAGGAATTACCTGAAGGGATGGGCAATGGCCAGAGTGCCTTGTACCCCAAAATGCAGAACTACACCCTATTCGACTATGACAAGGTGGTGGAAACGATACACCAATATTCACCCACATTCACCCCTGCAGTGATACGGGGTGTGTTGGACGGACTCTCCTTGGCCATGCAGAACATACTCACTAATGGACATAGCGCGAAGATAGACGGTCTGGGCGTGTTCTCGCTCGCACTGGGCTTTAGCGATGAGAAGGGGAAAGACACACAGACCAAGAAAGAACTGAAACACAAGGACAAATACCGCCGTGTATGTGCGAAGGGCATCAAATTCAAGGTGGATGCCGATCTCATTAAGGAAATCAACCGACACACGGACTTCGAACGTTCACAGCCAGGAGTGGTGAAGTCCAAGAAAGTGGTGCTGTCTTTGGACGAACGTAGGCAACGTGCCCTCCAACTGATTGGGCAGAATGGGTATATCACTCTGAACGACTATGCCTGCGCAAACGACGTGAGCCGCTCTGTGGCTTCACGCGACCTGAAACGATTCACATCCGACCCCATATCGGGCATCAGAGAGAAAGGCGACCATTCCCACAAGGTCTGGGTGGCATCGTAAAGGTTATTTTGCTATTTATTTCATTTCTCAGAAAAAACGCGCTTTTCTTGCCGTTATCGGCAAAAAGTGGTAACTTTGTCGCCTAACATAACATAAAACCTTGCCGATAGACAGCCCAAGACCAATTCAAGATGCTCCTTGATTATTTCAAAGTTAAATATGAATAGGCAAGACTTTCTTGCCGTATAGAACATTGATACACCAAAGGCAAGCGATTCATATTTAACACTTTTTAAGGGTGCGTTTGGGGAACTTTTACGTTATCTTAGTAGAAAGCATCAATCAGAATGGAAGGAGATAACGCGACATACCAAGAGGAAGTCATTGTTTTCGAGCGGGCTACGCGGACAGTGCGTGGTCAGCTGCTGAAGACGGCAAACGGCTATCTGCACAACGCAGAAGAAGCCGAGGATGCTGTTCAGGAAACATTGATGCGCTGTTGGGTGGCTCGCCATCGACTCCACCATATCGAGGAGATGCCCGCTTTTGCTATGCGCATCGTCAAGAACCTGTGCATCGAGCAACTGCGAGGAAAGAAAGAGGTATCCGATTACGTCACAGACGACCATACCGCACCAGCAGACATCCTCATGATGCATCGTGAACAGCACGAATGGATGATGACTTGCCTCAGACAACTGCCCGTTGGTGCCCGTTCTGTCCTACAGATGAAAGGAATAGATGGTCTCTCTTATCAGGAGATGGCGACCCTTCTTGGAACGACTGAAGCAACAGTGCGTGCAAAGGTCGCGAAGGCGAGAAAACAACTTTGGCAAATCTACAATAGAAGAAAATAAACGTTATGGAAAAGCAACTACAAGAACATATCGAGAGTCTTCTTCGCCTTTATGACGAGGCTCGCACCACTGATGAGCAGGAGGCCGAACTGGCGACGTTCTTCCGCACGACGAAAGACGTGCCCGAGGAATGGATGGGCTATGCAGACCTCTTCTCCGTGTTCGACACGTCAGAGTCGCTGTTCAGCGAGAATGAACTGGATGACTACTTGATGCAGGCCGTGAGTCAGCAGGACACGAAATCTAGGACCCATCGCGTTTGGCTCTACTCGGTCATCGGTGCTGTTGCCGCCAGCGTTCTGCTGATTATTTTGGGGGTGAATGGACTCTTTCATGAAAGTCCGCAGACTTTAAGCAAAAACTCCATGGACTCTTGCAAGAAAGTCCAAAGACTTTTACTCCAAAGTCCACAGACTTTAAGCAAAAAGTCCAAGACTTTTGAACAAAAGTCCCAAGACTTTTCACCAAAAGTCCCAAGACTTTTCACCAAAAGTCCACGGACTTTAACGGAAAAGTCCCTGCAGAGTTCATCAAAAGTCCACGGAGAATCGGATCCATTGACTGAGGAGATGTTTGCATCGACTGAAAAGAATGAGGTGACAAGTGCTGAAACTGAGGAGTTGGCAAGTGTCGTGGAACCTGTGGAGGACAAGCTTCTTGACATCGAGCCGCAACCCATGTATGACTATGACCCAAGAATGGAAGATCCCTTCCTCATGGCTGAGAAGCATATCCGCGACATCCGTTCGCGAGGTGAACGTCTGCAGCAAGAGGTGGCGCTCGTAATGAATCGATAGAAATACACATTAAACATATAGGACAATGAAAAGACTAACAACAATCGTGCTGCTCGTGGCGATATGCTTCACAGCACAGGGACAGGAGCCAAACCCGCAACTCCGCCAATTGGGAACCTATCTGCAAGAGCAGGGCTTTGGCGTAAGACATAGTCAGTCGAACGTCACTGGTAAGGGCATCACCCACCAATGGAGTTCCTATCTCCACTTCACTCTCCTCACTCCGCCCGACATTCCAAATTCGACTGATGAGAAGAAGCAATTATACATCCATACCATCGACAGCATCAATGCGTTGCATCGTCGTCAGATGGACAATGTTCTCGATTCTATCCGTCTCGCTTTCGCACGTTTGGGAAAGGACGCTTCCGAAAGTTATCTCTATGAGTATCACAAGGGGAAAACCGACACGATCAAGTATTCCTTGGCCTTCCGAATGGGCGAAGACTCCCTCCGCAGCATCCGCTATGGCAACCAAGTCTATTTCTCCAATGCCCGCGAGATGGTCAGTTTCGACTATCAGAAGAATTACGAAGACAAGGATAGGGTCTATCAGGAGTTCGGCAACTTCAGCCATTTCTATTCCACCCCCAATCTATACGAATACAAGGACATGAAGCCCTTCGACATCGCTGCTTTCGAGGCGCTGCTCAAGCCCCTGCTCAAACCCATCAAGAAACTGAAGGGCGTGAAGACCTATCCTGTCTATTGGCGACACGACGAGGGGTATAAAGGGAGTGTAAACAACGATGAACTTGTCTTCATGATTACTCGCCAAAGTGAGTGGAGCGACAACAAACACACAGGGTTGGCCACTGGCACCTACTACTTCATCCCTGCCCAATATCAGGCTGAGGCCGAAGAGCTCTATCGACAAATGGATGAACTTGCCTATCAGTACGTGAACGACCATCCTGAACAGCCTTACGACTATACTTTCACCAAGGGATTCTCCCCCAACAACCTACGCAGCATCCTTGAGGGCATCAGCTACGAGGGCAGCGACGAGTATAGTCTCAAGTGCATGCTCGATTCCGACGGCTACCACATCCTTTTCCTCACCATCCAAGGCGAACTCTGGATCCCCCAAGATTGGCAAAAGCTGAAAAGCTACATCAATGGAGAGAAAGTGTACCGATAAAGGCAAATAGTTTCATTAGTAAGAAATAACAAACCACATAGCCAGCCACTTGTGAAAGCAGCTGGCTTCTTTTATGCAGTTCCTGATCAATACATCTGCATATCACGGTTCTGTGCCAGGACGTCATAGTTGTGCCGCCAATCTCAGACGCTTTTGCCGACTAAACTTTTCCACACCCCATTCGAGGTTACTTCGTCAAAAACACGTAACTTTGCCGGCGGAATGTTAAAAATGGGGCCTCTACGTAAAAAAGTTACAATTTCTTGTTGACATTTCCATTGTTCTTCGTTTTAATAGCGAGATGACACCCAAAGAGTTTGAACATAAGGTAATGGAGATGCGCTCACAGGCGTTGAGTGCTGCGCTTGGTTTCGGCTTCCAGATGGAGGAGGCCGAGGATGTGGCGCAGGATGTGATGCTGCGGCTGTGGGCGATTCACGAACGTATCGGAGCTGAAGATCCAGTGGGAGTGCTGGCGAGAATGGCTACGAGGAATGCCTGCATCGACAAACTGAGACTGATGAAGCAGGAAGAGGATTTCGAACAGAGCGAGGCTGGCATCAACAGGGTGACACCCAGTGATGAACTGGAGTACAAGGAACTGAAGGAGTGGCTCACCAGACAGATTGAATTGCTGCCCCCCACTTTAGGGATTGTACTGCGGATGCGTCAGATAGAACGTCGGAGTGTTCAGGAGATTTCCACCCTGCTGGGTATAGGCGAGCGGTCGGTCTCCACCTTGCTTTCGAGGGCAAGACATCAACTGAAAGAGGAATTGGAAAAGAGAAACAATAATACATAATGTGTATGAAGAAGGACAAGCTACACACGAAGGAAGAGGTGGAGAGGCTGTTGCAGAAGTTCATGGACGGCACGACCACCCTCGAGGAAGAAACGCTACTGGGTGACTTCTTCCGCACTCATGAGGTCACAGGCGAATGGGCTACCTACAAGGAGATGTTTGCGATGTTCGATGCAGGCAAAGTCATCGTGGAAACCCCTCGCAGAAGAACCCTCTGGTGGAGGTGGGCAGGTATCGCTGCTGCCATCATCCTGCTGATCGCTTTGGGTATCGTTCTTAGACATCAGATGAGCGAGAAGCCCAACCTCATCGCCCAAACGGACACGACTCAAACAGTCCCACAACCCATATCCCAACCATCGGAGAAGATAGAGGAACATCCAGACACCACCAATAGGGTCAAAGAGCTGCAAAGGCTGCCAAGACCGCCAAAGAGGTATATGGCGAAAATCACGAAAGAAGAAGCAATAGTTTCCACAGATTCCATCATCCTCAGTGCACCACCCTATCAGGTTGCGGTCATAGAACCAGAAGAGGCTTCTGAACCGGAAATTGAGGAGAGATGGCCCAATGGTAAGGAAATACGATTGGCGCAACAACCCATACGATCTGATTTCGAAAAGCTGAAGCAGCTCATCAGATCACGAGGCGAAGAAATGATCAGCCAAGTGGAACTGGCCATCAACATAGATCTGGACGACTATTAAACCCCAAGCAACAATATGACAAGAGCAATCATCACCCTCATGGTCATGCTGGCAAGCCTCAATGCCTATAGCCAGATGAACCCCAAGATAGACAGTCTGATACAGCACTGCCTAAGGATGAAATTGGGCTCATCAGACTTTGACAAGAAGGGAATCTCTATCCGACGGTCTGGCGTCACCTACCATCTGGCAGACTTCAAGGACACCATCAACTACAGGAATGTAAGTGAACCTGAGCAGGAGCTCAAGGCCATGAAGGACGTGTGCCGTATGCTTTCCAAGGAGGCAAAGGAAAGCTATCTCTGGGAGAGTCATGAGGAAGACACGGATACGCTGATGTACCTGCTCACCCTCAACAACCCTACTTGCCGAGAGACGCTCCAACTGATGTACACAGAGAAAAACGTCACCTTCGAAACCCTTGATGATGATGGAACCAGCGAGTTGAAGCCCAAGGGATGGTACACGTTTGAATACCATCTGGAGAACGGCGACAACAGCAGGAATCACTTCATTGACGTAGCAGAGATAAACCGACTCTTAGCTCCTCTTTTGGAAAACGACAGCATAGAACGGCACGACCTCTATATTCGTCACGACCAGACTTATCCTACAAAAGTGGATGAGTTGGAATATATCGGCCACGCAACAAACTCACGATTATGGTTCGACACAGAGACAAAGGGCACCCTATACACCATACCGACCAAGGAGATGGGAGACAGAATTTATCATCAGTTGGGGAAAGTGATCGCCCAATACTACAAAGACCATCCGTATGTCATTCACTATGGACAGAATGTCATACCCCAAACTTATGACCAATGGGGGATGAATCTGGTTTACAGCCATGTTTATGATTTCACCAAGAAAGAAGACACCCCACATGAATACCGTATCAGATTCTATCCACCTGGCAATAAATATGACGGTATCTGCCGCATTTTGGTAGAGGAAACCAATGGCTCTCTCTGGCTTCCCAAGGGTTGGCAGAATATGAAAAGTTGGGTGAATGGAAAGGCTGTTTATTATAAGAAATAATCGTCAAAAAAGAGGAACAATATGAAGAAGACGCTTTTGACCATACTCTGTTGCTGCCTCACCATAGGTATGCAGGCACAAACCACGAAGCTATTGCGAGAGTATCAGAACCCCAAGATTGAGGGACTGCTGAACTATGCGGAATCATTGGGGAGGGAAATAAGGGTCATACACACTGGAGAAGATAAACATATGAGCTTCTCTGTAGAGATGTATAATGACTTTAGGTATAAGATTGAGGGGAAGGACATAGATGATGAACTGCATAAGAAGCAAAATCAAGAGTATGATGAAAGGGAAAGGAAATCAGCCCTTTTGATTGACTCTATCAGAAACACTTTCTTAGGCCTTCTTGATGATGCAAGCAAGAGCTATATGTGGGAATATCATCAAGGAGGTGTGGACAGCATGTACTTTACGTTGGCACTGGGAAAATATAGCAAGGGCGAGGTGAAAGAAAAACAAAAAAAGGACACAGAGAGAGAGCTGGAGTATTCTTTTGCTCCAGAGATTCTCACCTTCAAATATAGCCCAAACGCCCCCAGATATACACCCACGACCTACCATTCGTCCAAAGGAATAGGGTGGTTTGAATATAAGTTCCAACCAGAGGTTTCCGATAGTAATAAAGTGGAGGTGGATATGGCAGAACTGATGAAGATCGTGGGAAAAGTGCTCAAGAAAAACAAGGTGAAGTACCGTACATTACATACGGAAATGGACAGCACATACGATTATAGGAACAATGAAGAAATCTTAGATTATAGCGGGCGACGAGGAATAGGGAGTGTGACAACCAGTAGAATTTATGACACGAAACCTAAAGAAGAGGCGATGGAAATCCTTGAGGAAATGAAAGCAGCATTATGGAATTATTTGGACAAGCACCCTAATGCAGATTTCCTGATTCATAATGCAAATGCATTCAACCATCTAAGCTTTGAACCTATCAGAGTATATAAAGTCAACAGAGAAAATATAGAGCGATTCTGCGTCAGTGTCCGATATCTTGAAAGGAGGAATGAATATTGTTTTCTCATCTCAACCGCTAAGGGAAACTATGTCCTTCCTGCTGGTTGGGGACGGCTGAAGAGCTGGAAGAATGGAGTGAAGAAGTATTATCAATAAGCAAAAAAGATATAAATATGAAGAAGATTCTATTGACAATGATAGGCATGTGCTTGATCTTGGGTATGCAAGCACAGACCACCAAGCGATTGAGAGAGAATCGAAATTCCCAAATAGAGGGTCTCATGAAATATGCAAAGTCTATGGGCGTTAACGTATGGGAATTCTATTCCAGGAACTATCGATCCATGAGTTTCCATTTTTCTGAATATAATGACAGCGACCCTCATAACAATCCAGCCCTCTTGATAGACTCCATCAAGAGCACCTTCTTAGGACTTGCCGATGAAGCGGCTGATAAGTATCTGTGGGAAAAGGACAAGGAAGGCAGGGACAGCATCTATTATACGCTGACCTTGGGGAAATACAGCAATGCGGGGAAAATAAGGGAATCAGAAATGGGGAAACAAACAGAATTTCGCTTCCCTGCCCCTGAGATTCTCACCTTCAAATATATACCTTACAAACGGGAGAACATCAAGGAAGGCGAACGCGTCAGCATCGGAAGTGCCGACCTCCACTATCAGTTCTACCCAGACAGCATCGATAGGGAGATTGAGCAAGTGGATATGGACGGACTGATGGAGGCTGTAGGGAAAACATTCAAGAGGGAAAAGGTGAAATTCCACACATTGCAAGTGGAAATGAACAGCGGATACAATTGGCGCAACAGGGATGAAATCCTGGACTATGCCGGATATTCGCAAGTAGAAGGCTGCGAGACCACCATCAGGGTTTATGAAGCGCAACCCAAGGAAAAGGCAAAGAAACTTCTAGAGGAAGTCCGTCAGGCACTATGGGATTTTATCGACCAACACCCTACCTGCGACTACAACATCGATATGCAAGAAGCATTCACTCAACATTGGACTTCACCTATCAGAGTAGAGAATGACTACAAGGACATCCGAGACCATTTCCGCATCCGAATCATTTACCTTGAAGACATGGATGCTTATAGTTTCCTCCTCCTCACCTCGAAGGGAGGCATCGCCATCCCCACCAGCTGGGAAAACCTGAAGAGTTGGAAGAATGGAGAGAAGGTCTATTACAAAAAATAGCAACAAACAAGCAATAATTGAAAAAGTTTAGAAAAATTTGGCGCTTTTCTTGCCGTTATCGGCAAAAAGTGGTAACTTTGTCGCCTAACATGACATGAAACCTTGCCGATAGACAAAACGATGGAGTATATATCAGTCATACAATATGCCGAAAAATACGGCATTTCTGAGCGCACGGCCCGCAATTATTGTGCCAACGGAAAGATTCGTGGTGCTTTCCTCACAGGAAAGACGTGGAATATTCCCGCTGATGCCCCTCTGCCTAATCGCAGAAGTGCCAAAAGGAAGGTGTCATTTTTGCTGACATCATTTAGAGAACAGAAGGATTTGAGGATGAAGGGCGGCATCTATCATCGGACACAAATAGACCTGACCTATAATTCCAACCATATTGAAGGGAGCCGATTGACTCACGAACAGACACGCTATATCTTTGAGACTAACACCATTGGTATGACTGATCATGCCGTCAACGTGGATGATGTCATCGAAACCGTCAACCACTTCCGCTGCATAGACTACATCATTGACCATGCAGAGGACCCTGTGTCTGAACCCTTCGTCAAGCAACTGCATTTGTTGTTGAAGACGGGTACATCAGATAGCCGAAAAGACTGGTTCGCTGTGGGCGACTACAAACGTCTCCCAAACGAAGTGGGGGGGATGGAGACCTGTCCGCCTCAAGAGGTGCACCGTCAGATGAAAGCTTTGCTCAGTGATTACAACAGCATCCGTCAGAAGACGTTGACCGACATCGCCAACTTCCATGTGTGTTTCGAGCGGATTCATCCTTTTCAGGACGGCAATGGGCGAGTGGGACGTCTGCTGATGTTCAAAGAATGTCTTGCCAACAACATCGTGCCTTTCATCATTACTGACGAACTTAGAATGTTCTACTATCGAGGATTGACAGAGTGGGGGCACACCAATGAATACCTTATTGACACCTGCCTGACAGCCCAAGACCAATTCAAGATGCTCCTTGACTATTTTAAAGTTAAATATGAATAGGGAAGAATCAAAGACCAAACGCAGGTAGCCTCATCAATACATCTGCATATTACGGTTCTGTGCCAGGACGTCATAGCGGATGCCGTCTTCGAGCATGGAGACGCCAATCTTCTCGGAGGGGGCTGGACGCGAGGTCTTCGCTGTAATGGGACGTGGGCGGACAGGCTTGTGGGGGTTGGTGGTCTGATAGATGGTGTCGCGCACGACATGAGAGACGATGACGGTATCGACCTTCACGATGGTGTGTGCCACAGGCTGCTGAGGGGTATCGACCTCGACAGATGGACGCAGGAGGAAGCCGAAGGCAAAGCCAACGAGACAGGCAGCAGGAACGGCAACGTACCAAGCAGCACTGTAGCGCGGTTGCCAAGGACGGACGGGAAGCTGGCTGTTCTGTTTGTCACGGAGACGGCGGGCAGCGGCAATGATTTCCTCATCGCTGATATTGTTCTGGTGTTGCGGATTCTTTGTCATAGTGTTGCAATTTTTGATGGATGATACACATGGTTTTATGGAGTCTCGACTTGACTGTTCCTTCGGGGATGCCTTCGATTTGGGCTATCTGCGGAACGGTGAGTTCTTCCTCATAACGGAGGGAGAAGAGGAGTCGAAGCGGGGGCGGTAGCGACTGGAGGACATCCCAGAGAGCTTCTTCGAGGCGTTCGCGATCGAGTTTTATTTCGACATCATCGTCTGTCTGGGGTTCGGCATCGTCGAGCGAGGAGAGGTAGAGGGCCACTTGCTCGTTGTGGCGATAGACGTTCTTGCAGAGATTGTAGGCGATGGAGAAGAACCAGGTGGCGACATTGTTGCCGGTCTCGTAGCGGTCGCGGGCTTCATAGATGCGGAGAAAGACATCGTGTGTGAAGTCTGCCGCAGAATCGACATCGCCTCCGAGTTGTCGGAAGAAGAAGCCCTGTAGCCGTCGGACATACCGACGGTACAGTTCTTCGAAGGCCGACTCGCTGCCTCGGCTGACCCGTTGCATCAGTTCCTCGTCGGAGAGTTGGCGATTGGATTTGAAGAGTAGGATGCTCATAGTTTAGTCTTTGTTGATGATTCCCAACTTTTCTTTCCAATTATCCATATCGTAGTCCTCCTTCTCCCACCGATTCACGATGGTGGCCAGCAGATCCTTGAGCCACGTGCAACGGTCTGGATTGTGCTTGTTGTAGTAAGGCAATTGGTCGCACAGTAACTCGATGTAGCTGGTGCTGTAGTAAAAATTCCAACCTCCGAAACGTTGTTGGTCTTCCTGGCACTCAGGTTGGAACGACATGCGGAGATATTCGAGCCAATAGCGCGATTCAATGTTGCGTCGCTTCACCGCCATATTGTCGTAAGGCTTGGGCGAGTAGCGAAGGGTGAGTCCCTCGTTGTAGAAGCAGGGCTTCAGTTCGGCAGGGATTCCTTCCATGAGGTTGATGGAGGTAACGCTGATGGCCGACACATAGACAGGACGCTTCGATTGAGCACAGATGTGACGGAAGATGGCGGGATATGACTCTTCCTGATAAGGAGAATCAATCTTCTTCCATGTCTCGTCGTCGCATCCAATCCCGATGCGCTTGAATACAGACTTTACATACTCACGATTCACTGCCACATTCTCGTCGTAGAGAATCTTGTCACGATGCACACCCTTCACCAGCTGCAGGATGAGTTTGCCGAGCACGTCACCCTCATGGGCACCGATATAGACACCACCTTCCTCCATGCCCTGAAGTTCATTGAAGTGATATTGAAGAGCCTCTGGCGAGAATAATCCACTTTGGTAGTACTTGGTCAGCAAGTCGGTCAGCCGCACGGTGTCGTTCCTCATGATGAGCACATGTGCCCACCGATTATAATCGTCTTGCGCGGCATCTTTAGGCAAGGTGGAGATGGCAGAGTCTGCGACCGCATCGCGGAAAGCAAAGAACTCGTCCGATGTCCAATTCTCCTCCCGATAGGCACCTTCGTAAGCACTATAGTAGAAAGTGTAAGTGTCGGGAATGGCTTGTTTCATACGACCCACAACGTTCAGTTCCTTCTTCAGGTCTTCGCCTTCTTGCCAGTTCTTCCAATGCTTCTGTTCCACCATGCTGTTCGACACTTCGAAGAGGTTGCGCCACGCCCGTTCATCTTTCGGGTGTTGAGCGACAAAGTCGTTGCAGTAGTTGTAGAGGCTGTCAAGTTTTTCGGAATTGAGGGAAAAGAGGCCAAATTGTTCCAATCGTTCCGTTTCCTGTGCGCTGACGCTGACCGAACCCATCAGGGTCATCAGCAGGGCAGTTATCATCATCTTTTTCATTGTTCTGTTGTTGTTTTTGAGGTGATTAAATGGTAGAAAGCCATTGACGTCTTTATGCTTTACATGACAGCATACACTTGAAGAACGAAATCGTTCACGAAAATTGTGCTTTTTTTTGCTAAATCACAAGAAAATACAAAAATACTTCGTAACTTTGCACCCAATCAGCCCATGCGTTGGGCGATTTTTTTCCATTCGAACAAGAAAAATTATTAAGAAATAAGATAATGGCACAGCAAGAAGACATTTTCAAGAAAGTGGTGAGCCACTGTAAGGAGTATGGGTTTGTGTTCCCATCTTCAGAGATTTATGACGGACTGGGCGCCGTGTATGACTACGGTCAGAACGGTGTGGAATTGAAGAACAACATCAAGCAATATTGGTGGCAGTATATGGTGCTGCTGCACGAGAACATCGTGGGCATCGACTCTGCCATCTTCATGCACCCCACCATCTGGAAGGCCAGTGGACACGTGGACGCATTCAATGACCCACTGATTGACAACCGCGACTCAAAGAAGCGCTACCGTGCGGATGTGCTCATCGAGGACCAGATTGCAAAATATGACGAGAAGATTGAGAAGGAAGTTGCCAAGGCAAGAAAGCGTTTTGGTGATGCCTTCGACGAGGCTCAATACAGAGCAACTTCAGCTCGTGTGCTGGAGGAGCAGGCTAAGCGCGACGCGCTGCACCAGCGTTATCAGGAGGTGATGAACGCAGAGGGTGGCATCGACCTAGACGGTCTGAAGCAGATTATCTTGGACGAGGGCATCGTTTGCCCTATCAGCGGTACGAGAAACTGGACGGATGTGCGTCAGTTCAACCTGATGTTCAAGACTGAGATGGGTGCTGCTGCTGAAGGTGCATCGACCATCTATCTGCGTCCAGAGACTGCTCAGGGTATTTTTGTGAACTACCTGAACGTGCAGAAGACAGGTCGCATGAAGATTCCATTCGGTATCGCACAGATTGGTAAGGCTTTCCGTAACGAGATTGTGGCTCGTCAGTTCATCTTCCGCATGAGGGAGTTCGAGCAGATGGAGATGCAGTTCTTCGTGAAGCCTGGAACAGAACTGACTTGGTTTGAGGAGTGGAAGAAGCGTCGTATGGCTTGGCATCAGGCACTTGGTTTTGGTGCTGAGAACTACCGTTTCCACGACCACGACAAGCTGGCACACTATGCCAACGCAGCCACCGACGTGGAGTTCAAGATGCCATTCGGCTTCAAGGAGGTGGAGGGTATCCACTCTCGTACGAACTTCGACCTCAGCCAGCACGCTAAATACTCAGGCAAGAAGATTGAGTACTTCGATCCAGAGGACAACACATCTTACACTCCATACGTCATCGAGACTTCAATTGGTGTGGACCGCATGTTCCTGTCTGTGATGTGCCACAGCTACTGCGAGGAGCAGTTGGAAGGTGGAGACACCCGCGTGGTACTCCGTCTGCCTGCCGCACTGGCTCCTATCAAGCTGGCAGTGTTCCCACTCACGAAGAAGGACGGTCTGCCAGAGAAGGCTCGTGAGATTATCGATGGTCTGAAGTTCCACTTCAACTGCAAGTACGAGGAGAAAGACCAGATTGGTAAGCGTTACCGTCGTCAGGATGCCATCGGTACTCCATTCTGCGTGACGGTGGACAACCAGACGCTGGAGGACAACACGGTGACACTCCGTTATCGTGACACGATGAAGCAGGAGCGTGTGAACATCGCTGACCTGCGCGGCATCATCGAAGATCAAGTGACCATCACAAGTCTCTTGAAGAGCCTCAAATAACCAGCCCACGCGCTGGACGAATTTCGCCATTCGGACAATGAAAAGAATTTTCTACATACTATCTCTGTTCACTCTCCTTCTCGCCTCTTGCAGCGAGAAGGATGAGGTGAACGAGTATGACAACTGGCAGACAAGGAATCAGCAGTATGTGGATTCCATCGCCAATCTTGCCAATGCCGGACGCGACGGGTGGACGAAGATCATTGCTTACAACCTCATAACGAGGGAGGAACGTCCTGACCTGAACAACAACTTTTATATATATGTACAGAAGTTGGAGAACGGAACGGGTACCCGTCATGCTGAGCAGAACGACTCCGTCCGCATTCACTATCTGGGCCGTTTGATTCCTTCTGCGTCATACCCACAGGGCAATGTCTTTGACAAGAGTTACAGCACCTACACCTTCAACGAGGAGACGGATGTGCCCAAACTTATGGCGGCTGCTAATAACATGCTGACAGGCTTTGCCACAGCTGTGATGAACATGGTGGAGGGTGACCGATGGAAGGTGGTCATTCCATACTATCTGGGCTACAACCCCAAGGTGAACCCATCGAGCAAGGTTCCTGACTACTCCACCCTGATCTTCGACATCAAGCTGGCGCGCATCTACAAGTATCACATCGATACAGACACCACTTGGCACTAACCAGCCCACCAGCCCACGCGCTGGGCGATTTTCGCCATGCGGCAGGTTGGCATATAAATACAAAGAGAGCATCCATCGCAATGACGGATGCTCTCCTTTTTATGTGTATATCTTTACTTATTTGATGTTACCCACCTTGATGAGGTACTCAGCAATCTGCACAGCGTTCAAAGCTGCACCCTTCTTGATTTGGTCGCCTGAGAGCCAGAAAGTGAGACCGTTCTCGTTGGCAAGGTCTTTGCGGACACGACCCACATAGACATCGTCCTTGCCTGCTGTGAAGAGTGGCATAGGATACTTCTGATTCTTTGGATCGTCAATGAGGGTCACACCATCAGCCGCAGCGATGGCCTTCTGTGCATCTTCCACAGAGATAGGCTTCTCTGTCTCTACCCACACAGCCTCTGAATGAGCACGGAGAGAAGAGATGCGTACACACATAGCAGAGCACTTGGCATCGGTATGCATGATCTTACGTGTCTCGTTGAACATCTTCATCTCCTCCTTCGTGTAGCCATTGTCCTGGAACACGTCAATCTGAGGAATCACGTTGTATGCCAACTGATAAGCGAACTTGTTGACGGTTGGCTCCTTGCCTTCCACCAGCTCCTTGTACTGCTGTTGCAATTCAGCCATAGCAGCGGCACCAGCACCAGAAGCGCTCTGGTAGCTTGCCACATGGATGCGCTGGATGTGACTCAACTTCTCAATAGGCTGGAGAACCACCACCATCATGATGGTAGTACAGTTGGGGTTGGCAATGATGCCACGAGGACGGTTGAGGGCATCGGCAGCGTTGCACTCAGGCACCACCAATGGCACATCATCATCCATACGGAAGGCACTGGAGTTGTCAATCATTACAGCACCAAACTTGGTGATGTCCTCAGCAAACTCCTTTGATGTGCCAGCACCAGCAGATGTGAAGGCGATATCCACACCCTTGAAGTCGTCGCCGTGCTTGAGAAGCTGTACTTCATACTCTTTGCCACGGAAAGAATATTTTCTTCCGGCACTACGAGTTGAACCGAAAAGCACGAGTTCGTCAATTGGGAAATTTCTCTCATCAAGAACACGAAGGAATTCCTGTCCTACGGCACCACTGGCGCCGACGATTGCTACTTTCATCTTATTACCTTATTTATTGAAAATCTTATTCTTTTATGAAAAACGGTGCAAAGTTAGGAAAAAAACTAAAAACTAAAAACTAAAAACTAAAAGTTTAAGTAACAAATGGCTAATATTGGCAAAAGATACCATTACTTTTAACTTTTAGTTTTTAGTTTTTAGTTTTTTCTGTACCTTTGCAAAAATTTTCATTTTGGACGCAATTACCACATATCTGCCCATCACCGACCCGACTTGGATCTTCTTCCTCGTGCTCAGCGTGATCTTGTTTGCTCCCATGATATTCAGCAAACTACGCATTCCGCATCTCATCGGAATGATTCTGGCAGGTGTACTGATAGGCGAACACGGTTTCAATCTCTTGGCAAGGGACGCCTCGTTCGAGCTGTTCGGCAAGGTGGGCATCTACTACATCATGTTCTTGGCAGGTCTTGAAATGGACTTGCAAAATCTGAAGCAGAACCGCATCAAGGGCTTTACGTTTGGCTTCATCACCACCGTGATTCCTTTTGGATTCGGTTTCTTGGCAGGTTACTACTTCCTCGATTACAGCATTCCTGCTTCCCTGCTCTTAGCATGTATCTTTGCTTCCCACACGTTGGTGGCATACCCCATCGTCGGCCGTTACGGACTGAGCAAGTCACCATCCGTAACCATCTCCATTGCCGCCACGATGGTGGCTCTGCTCTCTGCCCTGCTCTTCCTGGCAGGCATCGCTGGCACCATCAAGGGAACAGGCGGTTTCTGGTTCTGGGCCTTCTTCGCCTTGAAGTTTGCCCTCTTCATCTTTGGCATGTTCTTCCTGTTGCCTCGCCTCATCCGTGTATTCTTCCGCAAATTCAGCGAACCCGTCATACAGTTCACCTTCACACTCGCTGTGGTGTTCCTCGCAGCCGCCACCGCTGAGTTCTGCGGATTGGAGGGTATCTTTGGCGCCTTCTTGGCTGGTTTGGTGCTCAACCGTTTCGTGCCCAACACCTCGCCATTGATGAACCGCATCGAGTTTGTCGGCAATGCGGTCTTCATCCCTTATTTCCTGATTGGTGTGGGTATGCTGGTCAATGTCGCTCCAATGTTCCGCGAGGGCAAAGCCGCTGTGGTAGTGCTTATCATGGTGGTGGCAGGCACCCTCTCCAAATACATTGCTGCTTACCTCAGCCGTAAACTTTTCCACATGACAAGGCGCGAAGGTGTGATGATGTTTGGTCTTACCGAAGCCCATGCTGCAGGTGCTTTGGCTATGGTGATGGTGGGTGTCAATCTTGAAGTGTCGCCTGGTGTTCCGCTGATGAACAATGCCGTGCTGGATGGTGTGGTGATGATGATTCTCATCTCGTGCATCATCTCTTCCATTGCTACCGACCAAGCCGCCAAGAAAATTAAGATGCAGGGCGACAGCACAGCGACAAAGCAAAGACGAGACAGTACGGCACTCGATGACGAAAAGATTCTCATTCCAATCAATGATCCCAGCAATATCCGCACGCTGATGTCCACCGCTTTCATGATGCGCAACCGCCAACTGAATCGTGGACTCATCTGCTTGAACATCATCAACGATGCTGACATGAGTGACAAGACACAGGAACACAGTCGTGAGTGTCTGGAGATGGCGACCAACCTCGCCTCCGCTGCCGATGTGCCCATGCAGACACAGACGCGCTTGGCAGTCAACTTCGTCACAGCCACCATCCATGCCCTACGAGAGAACGATGCCAGCGAGTTGCTCATCGGACTCCATCGCAAACGCCACGAGGGGGATTCCTTCCTCGGACTCTTTGCCCAAGGACTCATCGACAACATGTCGCGACAACTCATCATCGTCAAGATGCACATCCCAGCCAACACCATCCGCAAGATTGTGGTGGCTGTGCCAGAGAAGGCAGAGTACGAAAAGGGCTTCTACCGCTGGATTAACCGTATTGCCCGTATGGCGGAGGATCTCGGATGCCAGATGGATTTCTATGCTCCAGAAACCACAGGCAATCTCATTATGCGCTATATGCGTGACCGTCATAAGAGCGTGCGAGACGACTACGAACTGCTCTACTCGTGGAACGACTTCCCAGCCCTTCGCCACGAACTCAACCCCGACCACCTGCTCGTGGTGGTCACTGCACGCAAAGGCAGCATCTCCTACCAGAGTTCTTTCGCAAAACTGCCTCACCAACTCCGAACAGACTTTGCTGACACAAGCCTCATGCTCATCTACCCCGATCAGCAGGAGGAAAACAACGAGATACACGCATTCGCTGACCCACACCACTTCGACACCAAATCCGGCAGCACACGCGTCGGAAGATGGCTGAGTAAGTGGATAGGTGAAATGGGGTAAAATAAAGAATAATCATGATAACTCTCCAAAACATCACCAAATCCTTCGGCACTCTACAAGTGCTCAAAGGCATTGATCTCCACATCGACAAGGGCGAAGTGGTGAGTATCGTCGGTCCCTCTGGAGCAGGTAAGACCACCCTCCTCCAAATCATGGGCACCCTCGACACTCCTGACTCAGGTTCTGTCATTGTCGACGGCATCGATGTGACACGTCTGAAAGACAAGAATATCGCTAAGTTCCGCAACCAGCACCTCGGCTTCGTCTTCCAGTTCCACCAACTCCTGCCTGAGTTCACAGCGCTGGAAAATGTATGTATCCCCGCTCTCATCGCAGGCAAGAACAAGAAACAAACCGAAGCACGTGCCAAGGAACTGCTTGATTACCTCAACCTCAGCGACCGCATCCACCACAAACCAGCCGAACTCTCAGGAGGAGAGAAGCAACGTGTAGCGGTGGCACGCGCCCTCATCAACAACCCTTCCATCATCTTGGCAGACGAGCCCTCTGGCTCCCTCGACTCCAAGAACAAGGAAGAACTGCACCGCCTCTTCTTCGACCTGCGCGACAAGTTCGGACAGACCTTCGTCATCGTCACGCACGATGAAACTCTCTCGCAAATCACAGACAGAACCATTCACATCAAAGACGGACTTATTGAATATGACAAAACTTCAACTGGGCAAGAGGAATCAACTGAAAGTCTTGCGTGAGAAAGAGCACGGGCTCTATCTCGAAGGAGGCGACATTGGCGACATTTTGTTGCCTAAACGCTATGTGCCCGAAGGCACTAAGGTGGGCGACATCCTCGATGTGTTCCTCTATCTCGACCAAGAGGAACGCCTCATCGCCACGACCGAACATCCCCTCATCGAAGTGGGACAGTTTGCCTATCTCGAATGCGCATGGACCAACGAATACGGTGCCTATCTCAACTGGGGCTTGATGAAAGACCTCTTCTGTCCTTTCCGTGAACAGAAAGTACGCATGCAACGTGGCAAGCGCTACCTGGTCTATTGCTACATCGATGACAAGACCTACCGCATCGTCTGCTCCAGTAAGATTGAGAAGTTCCAGAAGGCCATCAGCGAGAAAGATGGCAACTCTAAGCCCTCAACTCTAAAGCCTCAACCAGACAGAAAAGTCCTCATCGGCGACTTCTCCACCCGTCTTTTCGAACACCTCAAACTCTCAGAAAAAGGATTCACTCCCTACCACGACAAATCGCCAGCCGAAGAAATCTATGCAATGTTTGGCGTCAGCAAGAAAGTCTTCAAGCAAGCTGTAGGCGATCTCCTCAAACGTGAACTCATCCAAATCAAATCCAACGGCATCGAATTGACTATCAAAGGTAAAGCTACAGGCATAGAAGAATAACCATGCAGTACATACTTTCTCTCCTTTTCGTCCTCCTTCCTCTCCTCTCACTCTCTGCCCAAAACCTTACACGGGCTCAGGCTGAACAAGAGGCACAAGCCATCACCACCCAATGGATTGCCGACACTAAGTCGAAATATCAGCAGGCCTGGGAGAATAAACACCTCATCCTCAACGGCAAAATCATGCCCTTCTGGTACACCACTTACGGCACCAAGCCCGCCGATGGCTACAGCCTCTTCATCTCCCTGCATGGAGGCGGCAATGCTCCTGCCCAAATCAACGACAGCCAGTGGGAAAACCAGAAAAGGCTCTATCAACCCCAGAACAGCGTCTATCTCGCACCTCGTGCCCCCTACGATGACTGGGACATGTGGTTCAAGCCCACCCTCGACTCTTTTTATGTCGCCCTCATCCAAATGTGCGTTGCCTACCTCGATGTCAACCCAGACAAAGTCTATCTCATCGGCTATTCAGCAGGAGGTGACGGCGTGTGGCGCATAGCTCCTCGCATGGCAGACACTTGGGCAGGCGCCTCCATGATGGCAGGACACCCAGGTGACGTATCCCTTCTCAACCTTCGTAACACCCCCTTCATGGTGTGGTGTGGAGCACTTGATGCCGCCTACAACCGCAATCGCGAATGCACCCAACGAGGTGTGGAACTCGATTCGCTCCACACAGCCGACCCTAATGGTTATATCCATGAAACACATATCGTAGCCGAGAAATCTCACTGGATGGACTTGGAAGATGCAGCCGCCCTTCCTTGGTTGCAACAATACCAACGCAACCCCTACCCCACCCATATCGTCTGGCAACAGGCAGAAGTCACCCATCCCCATTTCTATTGGCTTACTGCCCCAGACGACCAACTCCAACGTGGCAAGACCGTACGCCTCACCCTCAAAGGCAACACCGTCAACATCTCCCAATGCGACTATACCCAACTCACCCTCCACTTCAACGACCAAATGGTTGACCTCGACAAGCCCATCACCATCCGCATGAATGGCAGAACCCTCTTCAAAGGGAAACTCCCACGCACCGTTGAGAATATGAAAAACAGCTTGGAACAACGAGGCGATATCCGTTATCTGTTCCCAGCACAAGTGACGGTGCAGTTGTAAAATACACGTACTTCCTCATTTCACTTTGTGGCCTAAACGTTAAAAAAACTTATTTTACGAAAAAAACTTTGTCTTTTATTATACATTTCCTGAAAAAAGGGGAATAGGGGGGTAGAAGACAATGACAATGAAGCGAACAGCAGATAATAGACAGATCACCGCCGTCGATGACAGGACGCTCATCAGGAATGTGCTCGATGGACAGACAGAGCAGTTCAGACCACTCGCTGACCGACATGGAGAATGTGTGCAGAAATTTGTGGCACGCATGGTTCCATTGCCTGAGGATGCGGAGGAGGTGACGCAGGACGTGCTGGTGAGTGCCTTCCAAAGTCTGCACCGATTCGACGAGGAAAAGGCGAGTTTCAGGACTTGGCTGCTGCGTATCGCTTACCACATGGCGCTGAAACGTCTCCGACGTGAGTCGCGAAAGCAGTGGGTCAGGAAGGAACTGGATGTAGAGGATTTGCCCGACCTTGAGACTGACGAGCTGCTGAACGACACCACCCAAGAACGTCTTGCATTGCTCAAGAAGGCTGTGAATCAACTGGATGCTGACGACCAGATGCTGCTCAGCCTATACTATCAGGATGGACATTCTCTCAAAGAGATTGCTTACATCGTTGACCGAACCGACGCTTACTTACGCTCTCGCCTTCAGTGGCTCAGAAAGAAAATTCATCAAACCATCATCAATCTTGAAGACAATGGAAACCAACTTTTATGATAAGGACAAGGCACTGCGCATCGTCATGAAAAAGATGACAGAGCAGGCTGAACAGATGAAGCTCTCGGAGGGTTTCACCGACCGGCTGATGGAACGCATTAGACGAGAGGAACGAGCCAAGAAGATGGCTTTGCGTCGCCGACGCATCGGGTTCGCAGTGGGCATTGCGGCTGCTGTGGCACTTTTGGTGGGTATTGCTCTGCATGTGATGCATAGGGAAGAGGATGCTTCTCAACAGGTGGCGAAGACGGTGGAAGATGTAAAGTCGAGAGATGAGCGTGTAGGGTTGAGAGGGGAGAGTAAGGAGTTAAGCGATGAGCGTTTAGAGTTGAGTATGGAGCGTGAGAAGCTGGTGGCATACGCGCCTGCACGCATCGACAAGGTGATGGAAGAAGAGCAGGCAGAAAAGGAGGAGGCTGAGGTTGGAGGGTTGGAGGGTCTTACTCAGCAACTGGAGAATGGGGACAGGAATGTATGCTGGATTCTGATACCCAACACACCCTTCGCACTGAAATATTCCCTGACCTGGGATTCGGACGATGAAGGAGCGACAAAAGCCAATGTGGCATCTGTGGAATGTGTGACCATCGAAGAGAATGACACAGTGCTCATCAAGAGTCCGTCGGGCGAGATACGGAAGGGGTCGATGTATGTGTATGAACGTGAGAAGAAGGAGAATGACTTTGTGTATGTTCAGGACGGTCGATTGCTGTCGGCCGATGTACGCATCTACTACAAGAAAGCTTTCCTGAATGCTGACGGTCAGACGTATTCTTATATGGATGCGTTGGCATTGCTCGATTACCCTACCTGCAGTTTGTGCATGAAGGATTAACAGAATGAAGTTTCGACGATTAAAATAAAAAGAGAAGTGTATGAAAAGGAGTCTATACATATTATTATTGGTATTCTCCGTATGTTCGCTTCATGCGCAACAGCATGTCTTTCATGCTCAGGTGGTGGATGCGGAGACAGGAGAGGCTCTGCCCTTTGTGAATGTCTATCATACAGCAGGGAGAGGAAGTATCAGCAATATGGAAGGCAACTTCACCATCATGGCTGAGATGGAGGACACTTTGTGCTTTTCATTCGTTGGGTATCAGACATGTAAGTGGAAGGCGAGCAAGATGCCAGAGGTTGTGAAGATGCGTCCTGCGACATTGTCTGTGGCAGGTGTGACGGTCCTCTCTGATGATGCCATCCTGACGAGAACTTTTGACGAGCTGAAAAAGGACTTCAAGAAGCATGTGAAAGAGAAGAGGACGTACCTCAACCGCATCACCATCAAAAGCGGTGAAAGCAGGGAAATGGTAGAAGACTTTTTGACAGCACGATCGGCTGTGAATGTACGTGGAATGAGTGTGCTTTCTGGCCAATATTGGACAAGGACGATAAAAGGGGAACAGATAACGTCACAATTGCAGCATACCAATCTGCATCATCTCATGATGGCAGGACCTATGATGCGAGACGTCCCTTTGGAAAACTCTGTTCTTCAGCCTTTCCCTGCATCCTTCTCGGCTTCCTACCTTCAATATTACTTTATGGTGTCCAGACAGATGTTGCAGACAGATGGGGGTGATTTGATGTACGTCGTCGAACTAAGACCGAAAGTGGAAACCTGGAAGAGCATCTTGTATGGCAAGCTTTATATTGATGCGAAGACTTTCCATTTGCTTCGCTTTGATGGGGCTGTTCGTGGACTGATGACGAGTATGCATCGTCTGGGTGAAAACGAGGAACAGGGACAACCTGCCACCATTCGACTCCAGATTCATTATACACACCAAAGAGGATTCACGGAAGTGGAGAATGCTTCTGCCCAAATCCATTCGAACGAATCGGATGTCAGCATGATACTGGCAGATGCCAACGACATCGTTATACCATCCAATAAGGGTGTTTCTGTGAAAGAGAATCTGTTGAAGGCCATTATGGCAGTAGGTTCTCGTCCGAAACTCCATCAGGAGGCACAATTTATACAATGGACAGAGATGGAACAGGTCATTGCCGGCAATGCTTTTGCAAGAACATCGACAACGAAACCCGCTTCATCTTTGTTCACCTACATCCAGAAAGCGATGAACTTTAACAAGGTGGTGCCACAAGAGAAAGTGTATATGCACTTCGACAACATGGGGTATTTCGAAAATGAGACCATGTGGTTCAAAGCCTATGTGACGCGGACGGACAGTGGGCGTGCCACAGACCTGAGCAAGGTGTTGTATGTGGAGCTGCTGAATCCGACGGGAGATGTGATCAAAACACGCAAGTACCCCATTGATTCGTTGGGTGTGGCGCATGGCGACATGACGTTAGACACGTTGTTTGGCTCTGGCTTCTACGAAGTGAGGGCATATACCCGATATATGACGAACTGGGGAACGAATGCCGTCTTCTCACGGGTGTTTCCCGTCTTCAAGAAACCTCAGAAGGAGGGAGATTATTCTGACTTGAGTATCGTGCCGAAGCTCTACGCCAACCGTGACCCGAACAATCGCATCAGCGACGACTCGCTCTACCAGAGGGCCATTAACGAAGGAATTTACACGAAAGATCTGATGAAAACCATCAGCGTGCAGTTCTATCCTGAAGGAGGAAGCTTGATTGTGGGCAAACGAAGTAGGGTGGCATTGCTGGCTGTGGATGACAACGGGCGACCGCATCAGGGGGAAGGTTTTGTGATGAACGAGAAGGGAGATGTACTGGCTATGGTGGAGACGGATTCGTTGGGCAGGGGACTCTTCGAGGTGGTTCCTGACGCAGGTAAGCTTACCTATCAGATGCGGAACTTGAAGAAGGACGAGAAGAGTCAGGTGCAATTTTTCACGCTTCCTCAAGCCCGAACACAGGGATGCACCCTCTCGGTCGATGCCATCAGCGAAAGGATGCTGGCCACTATTCAATGCACCGACAGCGTGTGTGGACACTTGCTTGGCTATGTCATCATGCATAATGGTAACATCATTCGATGTGACACTCTTACCGCTGTGCCACTGGTGGAGATTGAGATGGGCAGACAAGCGATGCCTGATGGGGTGAACCAGATGACCGTCTTCGACAGAAGGGGCGTTATTATGGCGGAAAGGCTTTTCTTCCAATGCCCAACACCTAATCAGGAGGACAGCATACGTGTTACGGCAGTCACAAAGAAGCTGCAACCATGTGGCAAGGTGGAGATGGAACTGCACACACAGCCCCATGCGAACTTGTCGTTTTCGGCTATGGATGCCCACACGATGACGAATGGCAAGCAGGGTAACATGAAGACGTGGATGTTGCTATCGTCGGAGGTGAGAGGATATATTCCCAATGTTGATTATTATTTCGAGGCTGACGATGTGGAACACCGCAAGAGTGCCGACCTGCTGATGATGACGCAAGGTTGGAGGCGCTATGACTGGCGATTGATGACAGAACGTTACATTTTCCGTAAGCCGCAGCCCATCGAAGACAAGATGTACTTGAACGGTACGCTGAAGGCATATCGGAAGCATAATCCTGTGAATAATGTTCACATATATGTCATCATGTGGAACAAGTATGGGCAGAGCATGTTAGGACAGACGGTGACAGACTCGGTGGGCAATTATGCTTTTGAGATGCCCTTTGTAGATGGGGAGTGGAAGTTGTGCATCTATACGACGAGAAAATTGAAGGAGGAGAAGCGCAAGACTTACCTTGTGGGTATCGACAGACAGTTCTCGCCTAAACCGAGGTACATCACGCCTGTGGAAGCGGAAATACAGCACCCTTTGGCTCCCAACGCCTTTGTGTGGAATCCTCAGGAGGCATTTGAAGACGATGACTATATCCCCATTACGGAGAAGGAGCATGTGTTGAAGAATGTGACGGTGAAGAGACGATTCTTCACGAATGACGACTGGAAGTTTAAGAATGAGGCGTTCGGTCGTCAGTATGCGACGCGGTATTACGACATCGACAGAGAAAGGGACAATGCGCTTGACAAGGGAGAAAGGGATCCCTATATGTTGGATTTCTTGAAAGAGAAGAATCCGCTCTTCACCTATCGTAGGGAATCGAGATCGTATGGTGTCTACGGTGTATCTTCGAATTATAATGGCTTGGGAGCACTTTCTACGACATTGCCTTATAAGTTTTCTGTTTCATCTGGCGGATCATCAGATTCTTACACCTATACCTACCAATATGATGGAAAAGGGGTAGAATGGATTTTCGACAATGGGGAACGTCCCAATCTTCACTCGAGGCCCGAAGAGCTCTTCCTGAGTGACGTCAAATCCATCTATATTGTGCCAGATGATCCACGAACTGATGACAATAGAGTGCGCATTTATGTCTATCTGCACACGATGTTCACGACAGAGAGCAACAAGGGTCTCCGACGTACGTACTTCCAGGGGTTCAACGAGGCTTCCACCTTCAAGATGGAGGACTACAATGTGGTTCCCCCAATGGCAGACTTCCGTCGTACCATCTACTGGAATCCTGATGTCATTGCTGATGACAAAGGAAACGCCAAGGTGGAGTTTTTCAACAACTCCACGTGTAGGGAAATGTTCATCAGCATCGAAGGCATGAGTCCTGAAGGACAGATGCTGATTAACCGATAGTTTGAATATAAAGGGAGAATTAGAGGCTCACTTCCACCTCTACAGGACAATGGTCGCTGCCCATTATGTCAGTGTGTATCTTGGCACTGACAAGTTGGGATTGCATGCGATTGGAACAGAGCCAGTAGTCGATGCGCCAACCGGCATTCTTCTCGCGGGCATGGAAGCGATAGCTCCACCATGAGTAGATGTTGGGTGTGTCAGGATAGAAATGTCGGAAGGTGTCGGTAAAGCCAGCATTGAGCAAGTCTGTGAATTTAGCACGTTCCTCATCTGTAAATCCTGCGTTGTGGCGATTGGATTTGGGGTTCTTGATGTCTATCTCCTCGTGTGCCACATTCATATCGCCACAGACAAGTACGGGCTTCTGCTGATCGAGACGTTGGAGGTAGAGGCGGAAAGCATCGTCCCACGTCATGCGCTGGTCAAGGCGTTTGAGCCCATCCTGTGAGTTGGGGGTATAGACGGTGATGACAAAGAAGGTTTCGTATTCGAGGGTGATGACACGTCCCTCAGTGTTCATATCGAGCCAGCCGTTGTCGGGAACGGAAGCGATGATGTCTTCGGGTAAACCCAAAATCACGTTGAGGGGAGTGTGCTTGGTGTAAATGGCTGTGCCTGAATAGCCTTTCTTCTCGGCATAGTTCCAGTAGGACTGGTAACCGAGGAAGGCGAGGTCAAGTTGCCCCTCCTGCATCTTGGTCTCTTGCAGGCAAAAGAAATCCGCGTCGAGCGTGGTGAAGACTTCAGAGAAGCCCTTACCACACACGGCGCGGAGTCCGTTAACATTCCATGAAATAAATTTCATGTTACATGTGAAATATTAAATGTCCAAATTATGCGAATTTGCTGAAGTCCACCTTGTGCATGTCGCCCTCCTTGATGAAAGTGTCGTGGAATGCGTGGGTGGCAGCGAGGTTGTGCCAAGACTGACCCTTCTGAGAGATCTTGAGGTAGTCCCAGAGGAGTTGCTTGTAGTCAGGATGTGCGCAGTTTTCGATGATGGCATGAGCACGTTCGATAGGGCTCTTACCACGCAGGTCGGCTACACCTTGTTCAGTAACGATGATGTTGACATCGTGTTCTGTGTGGTCAACGTGACTGCAGAATGGTACGATGGCAGAAATGGCACCGCCCTTAGCTACAGATGAGCAAGTGAAGATGCTGAGGAAGGCGTTGCGCTCGAAGTCGCCAGAACCACCGATACCATTCATCATCTTAGTACCGCAAATCTGCGTAGAGTTGGCGTGTCCGTAGAGATCGACCTCAATGGCAGTATTGATAGCGATGAGTCCGAGACGACGAATCACCTCTGCATTGTTGGAAATCTCAGACTGACGAAGCACGAGCCTCTCCTTGAAGAAGTCAATGTTGTCGTAAATGCTCTGGAGTTTGTCGTTGGTGACGGTGAGTGAGCAAGTTGAGGCGCACTTTACTTTCTCCTGAAACATGAGATCAACGATGGCATTCTGAAGCACTTCTGTATAAACCTCCATCTGTGGCATGTCTGGATTGCTTCCAAGTGCGAAGAGGATGGCGTTGGCAGTTGTGCCCACACCGCTCTGGAAAGGAAGGAAGTTTGGAGGAATGATGCCACGCTTTTTCTCACCCATGAGGAAGTTTGCCACATTCTCACCAATCTTATCCGTGATAGGGTCTGCATCCTTGAAAGCACGTGCCTCGTCGGGGATGTTGCACTCCACCACGCCTACAATCTTCTTCGGGTCAAGCTGCAGGTATGTAGTACCAATGCGGTCGGTCACCTTCTCGATAGGGATAGGCTTGCGATAAGGAGGATCAAGTGGCTCATACACGTCGTGCATGCCAATAGAATTGGCTGGGTGGAAGGCATTCAACTCAAGAATGATACCCTTCTGGGCCAAACGTGCCACAGTGGGAGAAATGCCACCTGCTGCTGTGAGATACACCTTTCCATCTTCTTCGATGGCGCACACTTCTAGGATTGCCCAATCGACCTGACCCAGGAAACCGTAGCGAAGATCTTGTGCCATCATGCCGAGGTGGATGTCGTTGTAGGCAATCTCGCCTGCATTGACATGCTTGCGAAAGGTGGAGTTAGTTGTGTATGGTGCACGATAACGGATGGCTTGTTCGTCGGACAAAACACCGTCGCAGGACTGACCTGTGGAGGCGCCTGTGAAAATGCCTATCTGGTAAGGACGTCCTGCCTCATGCTCTGCATGAGCTATCTTGGCAATCTCTGCCGTCACTGCTTTAGGTGTGCCTGCTGGAGTGAAGCCAGACAGGCCGACATTGTCTCCGTTCTTGATGAGTGCTGCAGCCTCTGCAGCTGTGATTCTTGTAAATGCCATAAAACTTTAGTATTACACAATTTTTCAAAATTTGTGCAAAGTTAGGGGTTTTGTTTGGATTGACAAAATAAGTGGCACAAAAACTGCTGTTTTGTGCCACTTTTATATAATATATGTGTAGAATGCGCCTTTATTTCACAGGATCGAAGTCATCCGTGAGAAAATCTTGCTTGTTTTTAGGCTCGTAGAAAATCTTGTTTGCTCCACTGGTGATTTGTACAAATTCAGGATGTTCCTTGGCGAAATTGTCGATGTAGCGGATGCGTTTCTGGTCGTAAAGTTCGCTAACAGCAATAAGGATACCTGTCTCTTCCACATCGCCAAAGCCATAGTTGATGGCTGTGCCGAACATCTTCATGGTGGGCGAGAGGCTCATATAAGCATTGACCAGCGGAGGAATGTTCAGACCGAGGGCACGTACCTCATGGTTGAGAATCTTGTAATCCTCTTTGAAAGAGTCTTCGCAGAAAAGTTCCTCAAACTCCTTGGGATCATGTTCCAGTTCAAGGGGTTTTGTGGGAATGACCAGTCCATCTTTATCGCCAAAATGTTTACGCAGGAAATAGAGAATCATGTCACGTCCCTTGCGGTTATAGCTGGGGTACATGGTCATCTTACCAAAGAAATACTTACAACCAGGCATGATGACAGCCAATGCACCAAGTCCGTCCCAAAGATTGTCAAGGGCAAAGATGGACTTGCCGTCGGAACGGGTAGACTGATATTCGAGTGTGACGAACGAACGTCCCAACTCAATGGTGTAAGGCATGTAGTCCTTGATGAACTCATCGGAGAAGTGGAACATGTGGCTGGTAGCAAGGATCGGCTGTCCTTTCTCATCCAATTGGATGTCAGGGCCGAGGATGTAACGGTAGCCACCAATGATTTCTTCCGATTCAGGATTCCACACAATCAATTGCTTGTATGGGTTCTCCATTGTGTCGAACTCATCGAGGTCGCAATCAAGCCCCGTACCACCACCTGCAGCACGGAAAGCAATCTCACGGAGACGCCCAATTTCGCGCACAACATTGGGAGCGTTTTGCCATGTGACCACATACACCTCATTGTTGCTCTTGCTCGTCATGCGCAAGCGCTTATCATCGGTTAGTTCTGATTTCAGCACCTCCTTGGGGATAGGTGCAATGATTTCTGCTTCCATATTTATTTTTTGTCCTTTTACTTTGTTATACCGGGGCTTTGTCGAGTTGATAAACCGTCTCCTTCACCCATTGTGCCCATTCTGTAGGAGTCTTCGACTTGTCGAAGGTCTGCCAAGGAATTGGTTCTCCGAACGTGACCGTGAAAGTCTTTCCCTGATTCTTATACATCTCATCAGCCAGATAAAGCATGGCAATGTTGAACTTGATGTGTAGGCGTTTGCACCAACGGGCAATGTTGTAAAACCGATCGGAGTTATGTCCTGAGAAATGGACAGGAATCACATCTCGTTGGTACTGCACAGACTTGGTGACGAAGGTTTTCTTCCATTCAATATCCCGAATTACGCCATCCTTTCCCTTTCGTGAACAGAGTCCCGCAGGGAACATCACCACGTTCTTAGGTGACTGAAACGCCATTTCTACCATCTTAGGAAAGTTCCGACTATTGCGTCCCGTCTTGTTGATGGGTACACAAAGTGGAGCCAATCCTTTGAAACTCATTAGGATGTCATTGACAAGATACACCATCCGGCTGTCGTACTTGTGGCAAATGATGGAACCCAACGCAATGCCGTCCTGACCTCCGAGAGGATGGTTGCTCACGATAGTGAAATAACGTCCTTCCTCATTGTCAGGAAGCGCATCCAAGCCCTCTTGAATGACCCCTTTGATGTTGGTCTGCACTTTCAAAGTGCAATTCAGATAGTTAAGGCAGCCGTCCAACCACTCAACTCCCACTTGTCCTTTTCCCTCTCCGCATAGATGGACGTTCATCCAATCCTGAT
>JAEEGG010002417.1_pt1 | contig 48223 bp, 35 predicted proteins | sample 9134161 | NCBI WGS metagenome assembly JAEEGG01 (sample SAMN16246543, study PRJNA631951) | gut metagenome | biome: gut microbiome; feature: rumen; material: CR-attached | host: Bos | place: Iran: Karaj | collected 2018-10
TTACACCATTCGTTTCCAGGTAAAAGGAAGTGATTCTAATGCACATAACGTTCTAGTATCAAATGTTGAGTTGAAGAAGGCTGTCGCTACTGCTAAGATGCAGATTTCCGGTACTGCCAAGATGGGTACATTCTGTGCTCCGTTCGATGTAACGATTCCTGATGGCGTTAAGGCTTACACTCTGAGCGAAAGCGAAACAAGCAAGACGGACATGGTTCACATGGACGAGATTACAGATGTAATTCCTGCCGGCACTCCCGTACTCGTAGCATCTGATACAAAGTATGAGAATGACTTTGAGGATTATATGACGGTCCTCAATCCTAAAAATGATGATGAGAATAATCTCCTCAAGGGTGCATTCGCAAAGACAGCTGTAGCCAAAGATGCAGGTAACTATATCCTGCAGTATCAGAATGAAAAGTGCGCATTCTATCTCGTTGATGATGATGAGATCTACATCGGTAAGAACCGTTGCTATCTCCACATTGATGGCGCAACAGAAGCTCGTATCGCTATCGAAGGAGAAGATCCCACAGCAATCAACAGCATCGAAGCTGGCGAAGAGGCTGAAGGTCTGAAGGACGGCAAGTACCTTATTGACGGTCAGATTGTCATCGTGAAGAATGGTGTTAAGTATAGCGCTAACGGTCAAATCCTGAAGTAATAATAACCAATCCCCTTTCCACTCTCCCCTTGAGGGGGAGTTGGAGGGGGCTAAAAAATACTAAATATGAAAAAGACATATATTGAACCAAAGACAGAGATCCTCGCAGCTGATGTATGCGAAGAATTGATGGCAGGTAGCGCTCCGTATAGTGATACACCAGCTACCCCCAGTGGCACAGGTGTCGACGATGTCACTCCAGAAGCAGGCACTCAGGGTCTTGCTCGTAAGACTATCGACGCTTGGGATGAATGGTAAACGAGGAGCAAAGCTCCGAGTGAAGACGTAAGAAGTCAGAGGTCTGATGTCTGAAGGCCTTCTGAACACAATCAATAAAGGCGGAGTGACGAAATGTCGCTCCGCTTTTTGTTTTCGTCTTTCACATTTTTCGGGAGAAAGAGAGGCTGACAATGTTTTTTCGCGACATCTGCGACATCGATGCTCAAATGTGCGGGTCGTTTTTTTATATATGATGAACAACAAGTTTGACACAATATATGCCACACCGCCCAACTTGGCTACGGAAAAACACTTATATATCTTGTACTGCTATTTCGGTCAGAGCCTGTTTGATGTCTTTATCCGTAGGGGGATTGGGAATAAGAAAGTCAACGGCTTCTGTGTAGTCAATATCTTCGAAATAGCAGAGTTGAGAACGGAAAAGTTTTTCTGAATATAGTTCCCCCAAAAGTTGTTTTGCAGTAGATGAAACCTCATCAATTGTAAAGTGTTCTTGCAAGAGGAAATAGAGGTCCACATAATCCTTCCATTTGGAACGGCGACCTAGAGCATATGCTTTCATTGCTGCTAATTGCAAGAGAGAAGGCATACGAAAATAGCCCTCATAGCTACTTGTTGGATCCACAGGAAAAGGATATTGAAAAAACGTAACCTTCACATCGTTGATAATAAGATTCATCTGCTCCGCAACACGACGTGTGATAATATGGCTGAATCCAGTAGAAGACAATTTATCCAAATTGCGTTTATGGTTGATTGACGATGATTTGAACAAATCAAAATCAATCGAACGCCGATGACCAATATAGAGAGCTATCGCCGTACCACCAACCAAATAATACTCGCGACGGAATTGCGCCATTAACGGGAGCAACTCTACCTGTTTCTCGTTTAAGACTTCACTATGCATATTTCTGCAGGACTAACGAATAGAAATGGTATATTTCCGGATAATAGTTCTGCTTTTGACGTCCTTTTGCTGAGAAGAAAATCTTCGCCACACGTTTGCCGCCCAAGACATCAACCAGTTCGCGAAAGTCATCTAGAGTACCGTCATTGAGAATACGCTCTACAAGAAGTGCATCACTAATCTCCTGTTTTTGGTCATCAGGAGTATACCAAAAGAGATTCTTGTGCTTTTCTATGATTTGCTGGCGTGACATCTGTTGTCGTGTTTGCTATTATGTGGACAAAGGTACAAATAAAAAAACGTATATACAAGGTTTTGTGAATATATTTTCGATTTATTATGCGATTTGTTGACGTTAACCATTTCTTTGCTCAACATATATATAAAACGAGGCTTCTTTTCGGATTCCCTCTCACTTTCAAAACTTTATTTTTTTCGTTTTTTTGAAAGCCTACAACGTTTGTGAAACTACGTGCGAGCGAGACGTGAAAAGAAAGATTCATCGTCTGCCGCACAAAACCCCCCTATCACTTCATGATGTCTCATTCAGCAAAATTAAAAATCGTTCAATTCTAACCCCCTTCACTTCCCCCGTTATCGGGGGACAGAAACATAAAATTGCTCGGGCTTGCGCCGTTCGCATAAAATGTTCTTTTCAGTCGACAAGTCGACAAGTTCGCTTCGATGACACTCGCGCTCATTTGCTGCGCAAAAGTAGGTGAATCATTTTGCGACTAATTATTCCCATCAGGACAGGATATGTGGCGATAGAAACATCATCACTTGGACAAAATACTCTTCGTTTCCTTCGAAAAAGATAAAAAGCCACCAAAGAGCCACCAAAGAGCAAGTTGATTCTACATTTCTCCGTTATTTCTTCGTTAGTTCTTCGATAGTTCTCCGTTAGTTCTTCGATTTCCAATCGAACATATAACGAAAAAGTAACGATGAAATAACAAACATATATTGAGCCTGCTACCTGCCTGGTATGGCGTGTGTGCGGTTTATCTCCGTCGTGCGGAACTGTGGAAGAAGGCCATACAAACCGATATGAAGATGATAGAACTAACGGTTTGCCCGTCCACTTTGCAGGAGGGTTTTTCCACATATTGCAACGCGGCCAGAAAATGCTATTCAACGATGACGCTCACCTGAAAAACTTCTCGCTTATTAACCGTAGCGATGGAGAATATCATCTGTCACCGGCATACGATCTCATCAATACAAGCCTTCATTTGCGCCAACCACGCATCTTTGCCCTTGATAAAGGCTTATTCAAAGAAGGAATGCATCTGTCGGACACCAGAACCGTCGGTTATCGGGATTTTGAGGAATTCGGTCGTCGTATCGGGCTGTCGGAACGCGTGGTGAAACGGGAACTCAAATTCTTTGCCACAGAACATACATCGGCAAAGGAGTTGATTGACCGTTCTTTCTTGTCGGAGCCTTTGAAACGTAGTTACTGGCTCTCGTACAACTATCGCCGCCTTACACTTTCTTTCTAACAGTCTTTGAAAGCTCAAAGTAAGCCTTCAGACATCTCTAGCATTTTATGCTGAAAACGGAGGTTTGAAAGCAATTTTAAATTTCGAGATTGGCTATCATGAAGTGACTGATGAAAGTCCAATGGCAACAGCGGGAGCTCGTTCACAGGCTTTGCCAAAGGGCTGTCAGCATAAGAACGAAGTTCGTGCCAATTCGAAATATTTTCCTTAAATCTGGTTTTCTCGGTTTTTCTGCATCAGCAGGGTTTTCTCGGTTTTTATTAAAATATAAACACAAAATTTTGCAGATAAAAGAAAAAGTTGTATTTTTGCAGCGAAAAATAAATATTGGAGGCGATATGAGTACGGCAACTTTGCTTGGGTTACGTGATTATCTCTACGGAACGTTGTCTGTAGATGATATGGTATGGTTGGTGGAGGAGTTAAAGGATTATGTGCGAAAGGATAAGGGTGTAGAACCTTATACAATCGAAGAACTTCATGCAAGGATTGCGAAGTCCGAACGGGATGCTGCTGATGGCAAACTAAGAGCACATGATGAGGTGTTTGAGAACTATCTTAAAGAAGATTTTCCCGAAGCTGTATGAAGGTTGTCTGGACAGAGCAGGCAGAAGAAGCATTAAATAAGACGGTAACGTTTATTCATGACGAATTTGGTTATAACGCTGCGAGGCGTTATGTGAAGTCTGTTTATAACGTTGGAAATCTTCTTGCGAGCAATCCGCATTTGGGTCATTTGGAACCATTGCTTGCAGATCTTACGATTGGCTATCGCAGTATTGTTGTCAATCGCCTTAGCAAGTTGATATATCGTATTGTCGATGACCGTATTGAGATTGCAGATCTGTGGGATACCAGACGTGAACCCCAATCTCAAGTTTCACAGGTGAAATAAACAAGCTTGAGACGAATATCTTGCGGCCACGTTTCCAGTCCTGTTAAGAATAACTATTTTACGCTGAAAATGGATGTTTGAAGCGATTTTACGCTGAAAGCAATTTTAAATTTCGAGATTGGCTATCACAGAGTGACTGATGAAAGTCCAATGGCAACAGCGGGAGCTCGTTCACAGGCTTTGCCAAAGGGCTGTCAGCATAAGAACGAAGTTCGTGCCAATTCGAAATATTTTTCTTAATTTGTTTTCTTGGTTCTTTCTGCGTCAGCAGGGTTTTTATTGTTTTTTTCTTAATAGCACATGGACACAACATTTTCCTCTAGGGAGTATTTTTGCGGAAAATGAATCTCCGTGCCTCAAAACCGCGGATTCATCGCGAAAATCCGGCAAAAAATGGCATGATTGCGGGTTTTGCTCGGAAAAATGAAATTTCGGCTAAAACGAAAAAAATACCGAAATTCCATGCGCGTATGCGCAGGAGTGTGTACCTTTGCGCGCAGATAATCTTAGGATTATAGCAAATATTGACAAAAACAAATTAACAGATTAACAATATTTTGTTATGAAAAGAAAACTATTACTTTTATTGTGCTCAGTGCTGACCAGCGTTAGTATGTGGGCATATACGACAGCGGATCTGACCGCAGCAGGTTGGTCGGAAGTGACAGCTATCAGTAACGATGCAAATAACGACAACTATGTCGGAAAGTTTGTATATGTGTTCGTTGATGCCGGTTCCAGCAGTTTTGTGTTGTCCGGTGAAACAGTAAAACACCCATGGAATGATACTTACAGGCCATCGTATCGAACGATAGGGAATCCGTTCACAAATAAATATGAAGTGTGGACTTTGGAGGTTCGCAGTGACGGGTTTGCTATGTGCAATGTTGAAACCAAAGATTACTATAATAGTACCAACTCAAATGGTGGAGATGGTTGCTGGAATAAAATGGCCACAAATGACTACACTTACGGCTCATTTACATTTACTTTAAGTAACGGCAAGTATAGTATCAGTGGCGTATCAAGCCAGTCCCAGTACGGAAATGAAGTCGGTCCTTGGGATGGAACTGTTTATGATTCAGAGGGTACTGCCGCTAACAAATCTGGTGACGCAGCTCCCGGCTTCTACATCTACAGGATGGCCAAAGCTACTTACGCCAGAAAATACCTGCAGCAGACCCCCAACTTGACGGCTCCTGTGGATGTTTCTTATTTGATTGTCAATCCGACGATTTATCAGGGAGGATATGCAACAGAATTGCCTTGGGGATGGCATAACTGGGAAGATCATGAGACCGATAATAATAAATATACAGAGTCGACCGGAAATACAAAATTGCTGGCATGGGCTAGAACCTCTTCAGGTAATCCTAAAACTCTTGATTTTGACTACTACCAACAAGTTTCAGACCTCCCTGGAGGAAAATATAATATAAGCAGCTATGTCTATGCAACACAGCACATAAGTATTTATTTGTATTTTAGCGACTCAAATAAAAATATATCAAATCAAAAGAATGTCCGTATCACGACGGAAGATAAAGATATCGTCGATGGAAGCAATACCACTTTTGGTGTTAAAGCAGATGAAAGGGAAACAACCAGAGATCACACCTTGGATCTTTATGCTGATGATTTTCAGATGCAAATCGACCCCTATATCAGCTCGATGGCAACGGATCTTCCTGCAAACGGTGCAATGACCGCAGGTTTGTGGTATCATTTTACTGTGACTAATTCTTATAAGTACGCCCTTTCTTCAACAAATTTGAATAACATTATCTATGTTACGGGCAGTACAACAACGCTTAGCGCGGTAGGTAGTGACAAGTTCTCCGCAGCTCAGAATCTAACAGCAGGTACAGACTACTACGTGCGCTCCACAACGGACAACACGTTAACAATAAAGCCTTGCATCAGCTCTGTGGCTGCTGCACTGCCCGCCAATGGTGCAATGACTGCCGACGAGTGGTACTACTTTGACATTGCCACAGCAGGTCATTACGATGTTGTTGCAACATCTTTGTCCAACATTGTGTACACCACCAATGGTGATCTCGCTCAGGATGCCATTGTTGAGAACCATTTCACAGTTAAGAACAACGATCTGTCTGCAACGCGCTACTACGTGAAGTCTTCTTCTGCCCAGACACTCCGGTGGTACCTCACTGACGATAAAGATTATACGAGTTATATCAAGAACCCGTCGTTTGACGACGCAATCAGCGATGCAAACTGGACGCTTACCAGCGGCGCAGTCGATTACTGGTCGGTATTCGAGAGAGTTGAAACCGGCGGTGTAGAAGAGTATAACAGGCCAACAATTAGGTGCGAGCAGACCATCAATAATCTGCCAAGCGGTGTTTATAAAGTGACAGTTCAGGGTTACTATCGTGGTGGCGGTGGCGGTTATGCCGAAGAGGCACGAAATGCAAAACTCTTTGCCAATGACGAAGAGGTTGATCTCATGAGCATCAACGACTACAAGGCAATAACTACAAATCCTGGAGTGGAAAATGCAACTTGGAGTTATATTGATAACTCTTTCTATGTGCCAGATAATACTGTTGCTGCCAACTATGTTATAAACACTATGAAGCAGTACAACAACGAGATTACTGTTGCTGTTTCTAACGGTACACTGACAATCGGTGTGAAAAAAGACGCAGCTGTTGGAAGCGATTGGACCTATTTTGACAATTTCACCCTGACCTACACCGGTCCCTATAACGAAGTAGTAGAAAGCGGTGAGACCCAGACCTATGAAGGCACCTTTACCGAAAACATCGAACTAGAGCCTACTGCAGAATATCCCATAGTAGATATCTCCGGAGCATCGTTCACCGGCACTTTGACCGCAGACTTCGACAGCAATGATAACGGTTTCATCATCGCTACTGCTGCACAGAAAGCAGCTCTGGGTGACGTGAAGAATGTCGTTGTCGGGAACACCTGTGAGAACCTTGTTATTACCGATGGCACAGCTGTCACCATACCTGCTGATCTCGAAACTGCAACAAGCGCAACTTACAGCCGTAATATTGCAGCCACAAGCAACTTCGGAACAATCTGCTTGCCTTATGACGTTGAGAGCGATGATGATATCCAGTACTATACAGCAAGCTCTATTTCTGACGGTGTCCTCACTCTGGAAACTGTAGATGAGGTTCCTGCCGGCACTCCCGCAATCTTCAAGAAGAAGAACGCTGAGGCAACCAGCATTACCGCAGCTTCCAGCAACACAAGTGTAACACCAGATGCCGGTGAGGCGGGCTCAGCCGTTGTACTCGTTGGTACATTTGAGGAAATCAGAGTTGACGGTACTGATACACCAGATGCAGAGGACTGCTACTACATAAGTAACAACCAATTCTGGCAAGGTAACGAATACTTCTTTATTGGAGCATTCCGTGCTTACCTCACTGGTGGCGCAGGCGCACGTCTCACTATCCAGGTAGATGAAGAAGAAACTGCCATCAACACTCTTGAGGAACTCAATGACAAGAAAGAGTTGAAGGACGGTAAGTATCTCATCAACGGACGTATCGTCGTAGTGAAAGATGGTAATTCATTCAGCATTGATGGCGTACTTGAATAAAAAATAACCAATCCCTTTTCCGCTCTCCCACCGCGGGAGAGTCGGAGGGGCAAAAAAAAATAACAATGAAAAAGACTTATATTGAACCCAAGAACACGGTAGTTGCGATAAATGTTCGTTCGAATTTAATGGATCAATCTCAAATGTCAGGCGGTGAAAAAGCATATAGCCCAGGTGGTCGTGGAGAAGCTCGTGGGGTGCTCAACGATCCCGATGCTTGGGATGAATGGTAAACGAGGAGCAAAGCTCCGAGGTAAGAAGTAAGATGTAAGAAGTCAGTGGTCTGATGGCCTTCTGAATACAATCAATAAAGGCGGAGTGGCAGAAATGTCGCTCCGCTTTTTTGTTTCGCTTTACACATTTTTCGGGGGAAAGAGTGGCAGGCACACCAGTTCCTTATGTGTGGGGACACACAAATATCAATGTCCGTAATGTCCGTTCACGATGCTCTCAGAGCTGCTGCAGAGCCGCTGCAGAGCCGCTGTAGAGCCCTAGCCACGTCCTACCTACGCTCTACCCACGCCCTACCCACGTCCTACCTACGTACTAGCCATACTCACGGAGCAGCTTAGGTGCAGCTTAGGAGCTGCCTAGGAGCTGGCAAGGAGCTGCCTAGAGTATGCCTAGAGTATGGCAGACAGTTTACAAATTACTGTCGATATAATAAAAAATGGGAAAAAACATTGTTGTTTAAAGAAAAATACTTATCTTTGCAGACGAAAGTTGGCAAAAGTGTGGTAAAATCACACAAAACCGAACTTTCTTGTGTAAAAAGGCATGAAAATAGAAAGAGACATCATTAAACAGTTCAAGGCATGGAAGGAGACAACTGACAGGAAACCCATCCTGCTGAAGGGTGCCCGCCAGATTGGTAAGACGTGGGCGATGGAAACATTCGGACAGGAGTGCTTCAAATATTGTGTCAAGTTCGATTTCGACCGCCAGCCAGAACTGAAATCCGTGTTCCAAACATCCAAGGACCCGCAGCGACTCATCAAGGAGTTGACGCTCTATTGTGAACAGCCCATCATTGCGGGCGAGACGCTGATGATCTTCGATGAGATACAGGAATGCGAGGAGGCGCTGAACAGTTTGAAATACTTCTGCGATGAAGCCCCGCAGTATCACATCATTGCCGCAGGTTCGCTGTTGGGTGTGGCCGTCAAGCGACGCAGAATGACGGTGCCGGTGGGAAAGGTCAGAATCATCAATATGTTCCCCGTCACGTTCAAGGAATTCCTATGGGCCAGTGATGCAAGTACCTACGAGTATATCGATTCGTTGGATGAAATCCGTCATCTGCCCGAAATCATCATGAACAAACTGCGCGCGGAGTATCGTCGCTATCAAGTCTGTGGCGGTATGCCCGAGGCCATCGTGGCACTGCTGGAAGACAAGGGTATCGGTGAGGTTGAAATGGCTTTGCAAGGCATCCTCGACCTCTATGAGCTGGACTTCGCCAAGTATGCCGAGCCGCGCGAGATTCCCCGCATTCATGCCGTCTGGCACTCGCTGCCCGCCCAGTTGTCGAAGGAGAACCGGAAGTTTGTGTGGAAGGTCATCAAGACGGGTGCCCGTTCCAAGGACTACGAGGATGCCCTGATGTGGTTGGAGGATGCCGGCATGATTCATCGTATCTTCAGCATCAGTAAGCCAGGTATGCCCCTGTCGGCCTACGAAGATACCGATGCCTTTAAAGTCTATGCCTGCGACTGCGGTCTGTTGCGTCGTATGGCCCGCTTGCCTGCCACAGTTGTCACTGACCCTATCGCCAACTACACAGAGTTCAAGGGGGCTATGGCCGAGAATGTCGTCCTGCAGTCCATTTTGCCCCTCATGGACGACCAGAAACCCTATTACTGGATGTCGCCAGGTACGGCAGAAGTGGAATTTATTATCCAGTGGGACGACGAGATAATCCCCGTTGAGGTCAAGGCCGAGGAGAATATCAGCGGCAACAGCCTCGCGGTATACACGAAGACATACGAGCCCCGTCACCGCATGCGTTACAGTATGCTGAACCTTCAGTACAACTGCGGCCTGCTCAGCAGTCCTGCACCATTGGCAGGCTGGATGGACAAGTGGATGGATATAATAAGATGCACAGAACATAAATAGGCACAGTGCAGTCGGAAATGAGAAAGACTCATAAAAACAACGTATTAAAAGCCGTGTGCGTCGCCATGATGCTGATGATTGTGGCGGTGGCGAGCGGGCGCGAGGGATTTGCCGTGAGGGAGATACCCGACGAGGTGTTCCTGCGTATGAAGCAGGGAGGCTCGTACCCGCAGGGATGCCCGGTGAAGCGCTCCCAGTTGCGCTATCTCACACTGCGCCACTGGAATATGCAGGGTGAGGAAAAGGCTGGGGAACTCGTATGCAACGCACAGATAGCAGACGACCTGCTGGCGATATTCGAGGAGCTATACGACGCACACTATCCCATACATTCTGTGCGTCTTATCGATGATTTCGGAGCCGATGACGAGGCATCGGTGGCTGCCAACAACACATCATCGTTCTGCTATCGCAAGGTGGCCGGCACCAAGACACTCTCGCGACACGCACGGGGAATGGCGATAGACATAAACCCGAAAGACAATCCGATGGTGAAGCCGAAGAGGAAGGGCGGTCCCATACCCAAGGTGGCGCACACCATCACGGAGAGCGATATATGCTACAAGGCGTTCCGCAAGAGAGGATTCACGTGGGGAGGCCATTGGCGCACAGTGAAGGACTATCAGCATTTCCAGCGATGAACGAAGAAGCACTATATGCCATAGCTCTCTCGATGATGCCCCGCATCAGTGCCGTGCAGCGCTGTGAACTGCTGGCCGACAGCGGTAGTGCAAAGGCGGCGTGCGAGCATCCTTCCGTGAAGCAAAGGGTGGAGCCGCTCCTAGAGCGTGCAGAGAAGGAAATGGAGTGGGCGGAGCGCCACAACATACAATGCATACCCATCAGCGACGAGCGCTATCCGAGACGCATGCGACTTTGTCCGGATGCTCCCGTAGCGCTGTTCCTGCTGGGACGTGCGAATCTGAATCCTGAGCATGTGCTGGCAGTGGTGGGCACGAGGCAAATCACGGAGTACGGACGCCGTCTCTGTGAGGAATTCATCAGCGAACTGGCGCAGAAGAGTCCCGGCACACTCATCGTGAGCGGACTGGCCTACGGTGTGGATGTGCACGCACACAGGGCATCGCTGCAACACGGATTGCCGACTGTAGGCGTGCTGGCACACGGTCTCGACCAGATATATCCCTCGGTTCACAGGAAGACGGCTGCGGAGATGATAGAGAAGGGCGGGGGACTGCTGACGGAATTCCCCAGCGGGACACATGTGGAGAGAGCGTATTTCCTGCAGCGCAACCGCATAGTGGCAGGTATGGCCGATGCCACAATCATCATACAGGGAGCGTACAGGAGCGGCAGCATGGTGACGGCCGACATCACAGACAGCTACGGAAGGGAGCTCTTTGCCTGTCCGGGACGCGTGGGCGATGAGATGTCGGAAGGGTGCAACCGTCTGATACAAACCCAGAAGGCACACATGATGCTCAGTGTGGACGATTTGCTCAGGGAGATGAGCTGGCCCAACGAGTTGCTCCGCATGCAGACGATGCAGGACGGTGTGCAACAGACGCTGTTCCCCGACATGACTCCAGAGGAGCGCAAGATTGTGGATGCGCTGCGAGATGCGGACGGATGCACCGTCAACGAGATAGCACAAAAGACGGGATTGCCGATAGGGAGCCTCAGCGGCCTCCTGTTCAGTATGGAGATGAAGGGAGTGCTGCGGCAGGGTGCAGGCGGACGCTACACACTATAACTTCACGTCGTCAAGTTTCACCAGTCCGTTGACGATGGCGTAGATGGTGAGACCGGCAGGGGAATGTATCTGCAGTTTGCGTGAGATATTGCGACGATGGGTCATCACAGTGTTGACGGAGATGAACATGTTTTCCGCAATCTCTTTGTTTGAAAGACCCTTCACCACCTCTACGATGACTTCCTTCTCGCGCTCGGAAAGTCCGTTGGCGGATGCGTCGTCCGAGCTTTCGCTATCATCATCGATGCGGGCAGGATGCTGGCGCACCTCTTCCTCCAGGCTTGCCACACTCTCGGCAAAGAGAGTATCCTCCAAGCGGCAGTGGGTGAGGAGTTCCTCCTCCATCATATAGATGTCCATGAGCACCTCGTTGAGAAGGGGGGCGTTGGAGTCGGAGGGGTAGTATTTGATGATGATGTTCTTGAGTTCGGCACTGCTCTTCCCGATGCTCTCGTGATTGTCCTGATGCTGGTGGATGAGTTCGGAAAAGCGGCGGTTGCCCTCGGGTATCTTACCGCAGAGCAGCGTCTCCACGTACGGGTGCACGTGTTCATTCTCATAATTCATGTGGCGGCCCACCTCGGCAGCGTATTCGTCGTAGAACTTAAGAATGAGGAAAGCTATCTGATTGCGGGAGCAGTCTATGGCTTCAATGAGTTTGCGTCGGATGGCGGGCAGGCGGAAGTCCACGAAATAGGTGTGAGAGCGTTTTAGATAGTCGAGCAGAGCTCCTACATTGACTCCTTCTACCAGTTCGTTCAAATGTGCATTGTTGCCCGATTTCACGAAATTGACCACAGCCAGGAAAGTGCCTGTGTCCACTCCGCATGACTTACAGGCGGCAGCTACGCTCTGGTCGCCAAAACCGAGTGCCAGATTGAAGCGCGAAAGGATTTGCAGCATTCGGTAGTCGTCGCTGATGAGATCGCTCAAGGGGTCTCCTGCATGATACTTCTCAATCATAGTAGATACTTAATTTCGGGTGCAAAGGTACGAAAATTAGTTGAGAGTTGAGGGTTTAGAGTTTAGAGAATGCGCAGGGAGGGGCTGTAAATACCCAAAAGTAGGTATCGGGAAGTGTGAAAAAATCACAAATTTTGCGTATTGCAGAACAGCGGAAATCGCCGTACCTTTGCAGCCGGAAAACAAACACAACGCAAATGAGTGAAATGAAACATATGGTTATGGCTGCTGTCGCGGGTCTCATGATGGCTCAGACAGCAGCCGCACAGTGGAATGCGGACAGCACGGAATGGGACAGCTACGAGAGATGGCGCCTGGGCGGATACGGTGAGGCTGTAGCTGCATTCAAGGACTACAAGACGGATCGCATGCGCAACGCTTCCATGGGAGCGACGCACGAAAGGCGCAACACGATAGCCATACCGCGCTTCGTGATTGCCGGTGACTATAAGTTCAACAGGCATTGGAACCTCGGTGTGGAGATAGAATTCGAGGCTGGCGGCACGGGTACGGCAATAGAAATCGAGGAGGGTGAGAATCAGTTCGAATATGAGACAGAGGTGGAAAAAGGCGGTGAGGTGGCTCTGGAACAATTCCACATCACATACCATCTGAACCAGTATTTCAACGCACGTGTGGGTCACATGATAGTGCCTGTGGGACTGACGAACGCCCACCACGAACCAATCAGTTTCTTCGGCACGGTGCGTCCGGAAGGCGAAACTACCATCATTCCCAGCACGTGGCACGAGACGGGTATCGGTTTCTTCGGCCAATTCGGAAAGCGATGGGCATCGTTCGACTGGGAGGCTCAGATTGTGGCCGGTCTCAATGTCAACGGCTTCCAGCGCAAGACATGGGTGGCAGGCGGTAAGCAAGGTCTCTTCGAAGTGGACAACTTCACATCTCCTGCATACGTGTTCCGCCTGAACTACAGGGGAATCCCCGGTCTGCGTCTCGGAGCAAGCGTGTACTACTGCAACGACTGCACGAGCAATGCCGATCCCAGCAAGGTGTCAGGCTATAACTTCAGCGCACCGCTGGTGATATGGAGCGTGGATGCACAGTATGTGAACCGTTGGGTCATTGCGCGTGCGAACGTGTTGCGCGGACATCTTAGTAACAGTTATAAGGTGGGAGTGGCCAACAACCTCTCGCTGGGCAAGAACACGCCCTACAGCCGCATGACACCCGTAGGCGAGGTGGCTGTGAGCTACGGAGGTGAGGCGGGTCTGCGTCTGAAAGGTTTTGTGCGCAGCGCCAAGATGCCGGACATCATTCCCTTCGTGCGCTACGAATACTATAATCCGCAGGAGAAGGTGGAGGCTCCCGAACTGTCCGACCCGCGTTTCAGGGTGAGCATGTGGACAGCAGGTGTCAACTACCGTCCATTGCCCTATCTCGTGGTGAAGGCCGACTACACCACACGTCGCATCGGAGGTGGTGCCTACAACAGTGAGAACGAGTTCGCTCTGGGTATCGCATTCACGGGATGGTTCTTCGGAGACAAGGCATCGCAGGCCCGCGCCGCAGCACGCAAAGCACGTAAGAAAAACAACAACTAAATCGAAATAAAACTATGAAAATGAACTTCAAGTATGCCTTTGTGGCATTGATGATGGCCTGTGCGGGTTTCACTTCGTGCAGCGAGGATGACGACCCCAACAACCAGCCGGACCAGCAGGTTGCGGCAGCAGACATCGAGTATTGGCAGGCCAACAGCACCAACTGGAACAACTACATGATTAATGTGGCAACGTTGCTGACAAAAGATGCCAGCCGTCTTTACAAAGAGTGGAATGATGAGCCCGATGCCTACAAGACAACGTTCACTACAAAGAGTGATGCATTCCCCACATACAAGGACATTATCATACAGATAATCGACGGTTGCGTGGATATTGCCAACGAGGTGGGTGTGGCAAAAATCGGTGACCCCTATAATCTCTACAAGGAAGGCAAGACCGTTCAGGCACTCTATGCAGTGGAGTCGTGGTACAGCTACCACAGCCGTCAGGACTACAAGAACAACATCTATTCCATACAGAACGCCTTCTTCGGCAACCTGTCGGATGAAAACGGCAATGTGACGGCAGCAAACAAGTCTATTGCCAAATATGTGGAGAATCGCAATGCCGAGCTTTACCAGAAGGTGAAGAACGCTATCACGGATGCGGCAGATGCCATCTGGGCCATTCCCGACCCGTTCCGCAATCATATCGGTGATCCCAAGGTGCTCGTAGCAATGGAGAAGTGCGCAGAACTGACAGCGGTGCTTGACGAGGATCTCAGGACATTTATCAGCGCAAATATCGACGAGGCGGAGTTTCAGCAGATAGCCGCTCAGTATGTCAGCGCCGTGGTGCTTCCCACATATCAGAGCCTGAAGGAGAAGACTGTCACCCTGAACAACGCCATCCGCGCATTTGCCGCCAACCCGAGCAATGCCGGTTTTGAGAAGGCATGTGAGGCTTGGCTTGATGCTCGTGCTCCCTGGGAGACGAGTGAGGCATTCCTCTTCGGTCCCGTTGCCGATCTGGGTCTCGACCCCAATATGGACTCATGGCCTCTGGATCAGGACGCTATCGTGAATATTCTGAAAAACGGCAACTTCTCTGCCCTCAACTGGGACGGTGAATACGACGAGGACGACAAGGCGATAGAGACAGCGCAGAGCGTGCGCGGTTTCCACACGCTGGAGTTCCTGCTCTTCAAGAACGGCTCACCCAGAAAAGTGGCTGCCGAGTAAATGAAAAAGAATGAGAATAGAAAGGTATAAAGCCTCCTTGTTTGCGGTGTTGATGACCGTCGTCGTTGCGTGTGAGAACGACGACGGCATCACCGTTTTATCCATTGAGGTGCCGGAAGACCGTGCTCTCTCCGCAGGAACGTCAACGACATTCTACAGCGGAAGCGGTGCCTACGACAATGAGGCTCCGTGGGTGACAGATATATCGTCCAATCTCGTGCGCTTCACACGCGGCGACCGTCTCTACAAGAACGAGAGTACGCAGTCGACAGGTCTGGGACCCGTCTATGCCGGATATTCCTGCGAGAGTTGTCATCGCGGAGCGGGTCGTACGAAACCGGGTGTGTGGACACAGAACGGGGAGACAGGAGAATACGGTTCCGGAGAGTACGGTTTCAGCAGTATGTTAGTGTATGTCACACGAAAAAACGGAGTGTTCTTCCAGAACTACGGACGTGTGCTGCACGACCAGTCGATATACGGAGTGACAGCAGAGGGAAAACTCAAATGCACCTGGCATGAGCAGAATTTCAATATGCCCGACGGAGAACCGTATTCGCTGGTGTATCCGGAATACACCATCACCGAATGGTATGCCAACTACGGCAACACCTCCGACCCGATAGATCCCGATGAACTCTTCTGCAGCGTGCGTGTCCCTCTTCGTCATGTGGGTATGGGACAGATGATGGCCCTTGACAGGGAAGAAATCAAAAAGCTGGCAGAGCGCAGCAATTACCCGGAATACGGTATCAGCGGAAGGTGCAACTATGTCACGGAGAAAGGTGTCTATGACATCGGCCTCTCCGGCAACAAGGCGCAGCACCAGGATCTCACCGTTGAGCTCGGGTTCTCCTCGGATATGGGTGTCACCAACAGCCGCTATCCGGAAGAGATATGCGAGGGACAGATGCAGATGCAGGAAGGCAGTATGATGGGATTGCTCTACGACAAACTGGAAGTGTCGGCTGAGGATATGGAGGATGTGGATTACTACCTGCACGGCCTTGGTGTGCCTGCCCGTCGTCTGGGCAGCACCACAGCGAAGGTGACTTACAGCAAGTGGGACAGGTCGGAGTCGCAGACACTGACGCAGCGCGAATGGATAAGCATGGGACAGGCTGCTTTTTACGAGGCAAAGTGTCATCTCTGTCATGTGACCACATTGCACACGCGTCCCCGTGGAGCCACACTGCTGAAGGGCACGACGCTCCCGTGGCTCGGAGGTCAGGAGATACATCCCTACAGCGATTACCTGCTTCACGATATGGGTAGCGAGATAATGGGCGTGGGACTCAACGACAACTACGTTTCGGGTCTTGCCCGGGGTAACGAGTGGCGCACGACACCCTTGTGGGGAGCAGGACTGCAGCAGGTGGTCAACGGCCACACGTATTTCCTGCATGACGGACGTGCCCGTAATTTTAACGAGGCAATCATGTGGCACGGCGGAGAAGGAGAGGCATCCAAAATGCTCTACGCAAAGATGGATTGGAAGAAACGACGTGCCTTGTTGGCATTCTTAGGTTCACTGTAAACATAATAGATAATGAAAAAGAAACTATTCATAGCCGCACTTCTGGCTTTTTCAACACAGATGCATGCAGAAGGAGGCATCCAGTACGACAAGCTTAATACTGACGTATGGAAACTGGAGCATCAGTCCGCAGATATTGATATGGAGAACGGTGTGACCGGTATTGCCGATGACCGAGGTTTCACACTGCAGTCGAAGGACGGGAAGTTTATCTTCAAACCCTATCTCTTCCTGCAGACACGCGGCATGTTCAACTACTATGATGACGAGGGACTGGACAAGGCCTATAATCAGGACAATGTCGCCAATTCTGGTTTCGCGATTCCCTACGCTATTATCGGATTCACGGGTACCACTTTCGGGAGGCTCGATTATAATATCTGCGTGAATGCAGCAGGAAGCGGAGGCAATGTGCTGCAGCAGGCCTGGGTGGACTATAAAATCAGTGATGCAGCACGCTTCCGTGCGGGTAAATTCAAGACACCGTTCACTCACGCCTATCTGACGACTCTGGGCGAGACACTGTTCCCGATACTTCCCACATCACTGATATCCAGCGTCATCATGCCTTATTCACTCAATGCCGTCAATCCGTCTGTGGGTACGGGTTTTGACCTCGGTGTGTCGTTTCACGGTATTGCGAGACTGAGCAAGAAATCGAATGTCAAGGAAACGGCTCCCGGATTCCGCAAAGAGTGGCTGATGAGCTATGAGGCGGGCCTGTGGAACGGTACGGGCAGCGGTGTTAACACAGCGACCAAAACGCTCTCTGACGACTGGCACATTCCGGCCCTTCTCTATGCAGGCCGTATCACTTTCATGCCCTGGGGCAAGATGCCCAAGACGCAGGGTAACACCCACATGCTGAACGGACGTCATATGGAGTTTGGTATCAGCGGCAGTTTGAATGTGGAGAGCGAAAGCGAAAGCACCAACGACTCACGTCTGGGTGTGGAATTCTCAATGCTCTACCGCCGCTGGTATGTGGCTTTTGAGGGCTATTGGATGCATGTAGGTTTCACGGAGCGCCAGAAGATAGCGGAGAAGTATAATTTCTTCGGTGGATATGCACAGCTGGGTTATTTCTTCATGCCTTGCCTGCAGGCCGGTGTGCGTTGGGACATCTTCGACCGTAACGGCACAGACAAGGACGGTTTTCTCAACTCTCCGGCTGTGGTGCTCAACTATTATATCAATCGCTGCAATCTCAAACTCTCCGGTATGTATCAGTACACGGGGCGCTGGGGACATGCCACGCAGCTCGACCGTGACAACGACGACTTGGGCGTAGCAACTCATATGGCAACCGTGCAGCTGCAATACTCTTTCTGAAGGTATGAGGCATCTGTTGTATATTATAAGTCTGCTTGCCCTGGTCTGCTCCTGTGACAGCGGTGACGTGGAGGAGGTATACCAGATACAGACTTCCGGACGCACTGCGAGTCTCACAGCATCCGTATCACAATGGGAACCGTTGCCCGCAGGCTACAACCTTTCGCTGGCAGCCTATCCCGTTTCGGGTCAGTATGCATCTAGTCAGAGGGTGCTGTCAGCAAGCGATGTGAAGGACGGCAGGCTCCGTGTGGTACTGTCAGGCATAGCAGACACAACCAACACGGTGGAACTGTCCGTTACGAACGTTCTGCGTAAGCGCGTCCTGACGCTTCTTTCCGTCGATGTGTCGGCCTATGAGCCAAAGGACACAATACGCATAGAATGTCCTCTCACCCGTTTCTCTCATTACGCCAGTATTCAGAAAGGAGTATTCGATGCAGCCTGCATTCGCTGTCATGGTGAAGGCGCTCAGGCGGCTCGTGACCTCTATCTTACGGAAAATCAAAGTGAGGCGATGCTGGTGGATGTTATTTCCAAGTCGCATCCCGATATAAAGCGTGTGGCATCCGGTAATCCCGAAGAGAGCCTTCTTCATCAGATTCTTGCCGAGGGCGGGGAGAATATTTTACACGTGAATCACGTGGAAATACTGCACAGACTTGGCGTTGACACGGACCTTTTGCGAACATTTATTGACCATTGGATAAAATCACTCGCGCCTTAGGGCGTTAATAATCAAAAAAAATCGTATCTTTGCACCCATGAATTATGAACAGATAGAATTCGAACAGCTGGATGTGACGGCTCAGATTGCCTCCTTCACTCCCGATGGTGGAGTGGGCGAATGGCATGTAATGCTGCACGTTACATCCAGAGGTGATGTCTTCGAACAACAGTATGCCCGTATAAGACAGGCGGAGGAGCAGCTTATGGCGCTTCCCGGTATGCAGGGGGCGCAGATGGTGTTCAAGCGCTATTTCCTCTCCGATGCCACCAATCAGCAGCCGATAATGATGAAGGATGCCCAATCTTGCACCACATCATACATACAGCAGCCGCCCCTCAACGGCAGCAAGGTGGCTGTATGGATTTATCTCGCAAGCGGTATGGAGGTGACGGGCAAGGCAGACGAACTCGGTTCGACGGTCGTGTCGCACAACGGCTACAAGCACTTGTGGACGATGGGTATGACGGTGCCCGAAGGCAGTAGTTACGCTCAGACACGCACACTCCTGGAAGACTACGAACAGATGCTTGCCGGGCGCGATGCCACAATGGAGGCCAACTGCATCCGCACTTGGTTCTTCGTGCGTGATGTGGATACTTCTTACAAGGGACTTGTGGTGGCCCGTCGCGAGAATTTCGAGCGTGAGGGTTTGGCCCGAGGCACTCACTATATTGCATCTACAGGTATCGGGGGCAATCCGGCAAATCCCAAGGCCATCATACAGTTCGGATGCTATGCGGCCAAAGGTTTTGAGCGTGAGCAGCAGACCTATCTGCGTGCCCAGACTCACTTGAACCGTACGGACGAATATGGTGTCACGTTCGAGCGCGGTACGAAAATGCAGTACGGCGACCGCAGTCACATTTATATCTCGGGCACAGCCAGCATCAACAACAAAGGCGAGGTGGTGTACGAGGGCGATGTGAAGAAACAGACGGAGCGCATGTGGGAGAATGTGGAGAAACTGCTCGAAGAGGGCGGTGCCACATACGACGACGTGATGCAGATCATCGTCTATTTGCGTGATATCTCTGACTATGAACTGGTGAGCCGCCTCTTCCGCGAACGCATGCCGGACATTCCCACCGTGTTTACTCTGGCTCCCGTGTGCCGTCCCACATGGCTTGTGGAGATGGAGTGCATAGCGGTGACAAAAGACGGCAACACATCATTCCGCAACTTCTAAACACAGAAAGATTATAAAAAGCAATAAGACAAAAAAACGGAGACGTTTGAAGAAGAGTGTGCGACGTGCCTTATGGTGCGTCGTGCTCTTGTTATTATTACGTCTGGGATGGAGCGTCTGGGGCTGGTGTAAGGAGTTTTTCAAAGAGGAAGCAGAACCGGAAAAGAAGGCTTTCGTGATGCCGAAAGACAGCCCTTTGCGCGGAAGCCTTCCCTTTTGGCAGGTGGATTCCTCCAAGGTGGCTATTGCACTCTATGACATCACTGCCGACGAGATGGTGTACGAACTGCATGCCGACCGTCTTATGGCTCCGGCCTCATGTATGAAACTGCTCACTGCCATCACGGCTCTCAAACGTCTGGGTACGGATGCCCACTATGTAAGCCGTCTGCTGTGTCACGGCACGATACATCGCGGAACGCTCTACGGCAGTCTTATCTTTGAGGGTGACGACGATCCTCTTTTTGAGTCGTTCGAACCGATGGTGAATGCTCTCAAGCAGCGGGGTATTCAACGTATCGTGGGCGATGTGGTGCTTGACTTGGCCCGTAACGATACATTGCGTCCTCACTCCACAGCCTCTGCCTGGGACATTCTCTACGGAAAGCTTCCTCTGTTGCTCAAGGGCGAGAACTTTGTGCGTCGCCAACTGCTTTATACGCTCTCTTTGGCCGGTATCAAAATGGAGCGTTCGGGAGTCGTAAGAAAAGGGGATTTCTCTTCGCCGTTTATGCGACGTGCCTGGCTCAACGCTATTGAGAGCGGGGCCACTCTTATCGCAGCAGAGCGTCATAGCTTGCGGGAGGTGATAGCTCCGATGCTCATTCACAGCAGTAATATCAAGGCAGAGTCGGTGCTATGGCACACGGATAATATGTTCTACAGGTGGGGTGCCGCACATGTCAGCAGTGCGCAGCTCCCAGCCTCTTCGCTCAAAACGTTCATACGCGAGGAGATGCCCGAGGAAGACACTGCGGGTTTTGTAATCAACGACGGTAGCGGCCTGTCTCCGGCAAATCGTCTCACAGCGCGTTTCCTGGCGCATCTCATGGTGTATGCGTGGCACGATGACGAAATACGCCATGTGCTCATTGATGAGGCTCTTGCGACACCGCAGGGCGGTGTGCGTCGCGGTTCGCTGATAAACAGAATGAGTGCCCCGAAATTCAAGAATCGTGTGTTCTGCAAGACGGGCACGCTGACGACGATAGGTTCGTCATCGCTTTCTGGATATATTCATTCGGAAAACGGTCACTGGTATGCCTTCAGCATCATCAACGAAGACACACCGGTGTACGACGGTCGCCAGTTTCAGGACAGGATTTGCCGTATAGTTATCGAAGCACGCTAATCGAAGAGGTCGCCTTGCAGGGGATTGCCGTTTTTGCTTCCCATTGTGCGTCCGAGATGGCTGTAGGCCTGTTCGGTGGCTTCGCGTCCTCTTGGTGTGCGCTTGATGAATCCCTCTTTGATCAGGAAGGGTTCATACACTTCCTCAACCGTTCCCGGATCCTCACCTACAGCTGTGGCGATAGTGGTGATACCGACCGGACCGCCCTTGAACTTGTCGATGATGGCCGTCAGTATCTTGTTGTCTATTTCGTCCAATCCGTAGCGGTCTACACCGAGTGCCTCAAGTGCCATGCGGGCGATAGTGATATCGATATTGCCGTCGCCCTTCACCTGTGCGAAATCGCGCACGCGGCGCAGGAGTGCGTTGGCGATACGTGGCGTGCCTCTGCTGCGTCCGGCAATCTCACGGGCAGCCTCGTTGCTGATGGAGAGACCGAGCAGTTTGGCAGAGCGAACAATGATGCGCTGCAGCGTCATGCTGTCGTAATACTCCAGATGCAGGTTGATACCGAAGCGTGCACGCAACGGTGCCGTAAGCAGGCCGCTACGTGTGGTAGCGCCAACCAGGGTGAACGGGGCGAGGTCCAACTGTATGCTGCGGGCAGACGGCCCCTTGTCCAGCATTATGTCAATGCGATAGTCCTCCATTGCGGAGTAGAGGTATTCCTCAACGACAGGGGAGAGACGGTGTATCTCGTCGATGAAAAGCACATCGTTTGGTTCAAGCGATGTCAGTATGCCTGCAAGGTCACCCGGTTTGTCAAGCACAGGTCCGGATGTCAGTTTGATGCCCACTCCCAACTCGTTGGCAATGATGCCAGAAAGCGTCGTCTTGCCGAGTCCCGGAGGGCCGTGCAGCAACGTATGGTCAAGGGGTTCGCCACGATATCGGGCGGCTTCCACGAAGATACGCAGGTTGTCCACCACCTTCTGCTGACCGCTGAAGTCCTCAAATGAGAGCGGTCGCAGGGCGTTTTCGAAGTCTTTCTCCTTCTGCTGCGTCTGACGGTGAATATCAAAATCCATACGTTGTCTTCCTTTGTGTCGTTATGTGCGGGTGCTACTCATCTTCTGTGATGGCATCCATAAGTTGGCTGAATTTCTCAGACAGGTTGTATTTGTAGTATGCGTAGTCAACGTATGCACAGATGTACACCAAAACACAGAATGCTGCCCAGGCAATCAATATAATACTCCAAAGACTCATCACTTCAAATCAATTTTGCTGCAAAGATACGAAATTTAGTTTAAAGTTTAAAGTTTAAGGTTTAAAGTTTTTCCGATATGGCACGTTAATTACTGTCTCTCTGTCCAGAAAGAGGGAAGGAAGAGGAAGAGCACAGTGTATATTTCCAGACGGCCGATAAGCATGAAGAGCGACAGAATCCACTTGCCGAGAGCCGGAATTGTGGCAAAAGTGTCTGCGGGGCCGCAAATTCCCGTGCCGGGACCGACATTTGACAAAGAAGAGATGCAGGCTCCGATGGCCGTATCGACATCAATACCCATGCAGGTGAGGAGAAATATGCCGAGCGCCACGAGGGCAAAGTAGATGACGATGAACACAAGGGTGCGGCGTACACGTTCCACGGGGACCACTCCTCCCGACATGCGTACGGCAAGAACCGCACGGGGATGCAGCTGGAGCAGGAATTCGTTGAACATGCTCTTGATGCAAACCAGAAAGCGTATCACTTTGATGCCTCCGGCTGTACTTCCTGCACAGGCACCCAGGCACATAATAAATATGGTGGGCAGCCAGAACGGAGCCCCCCAGGCGACATAGTCGAACTTCTGCGCTGCGTATCCTGTGGTGGTGATAACAGTGGTGACATGGAAAAGCGCGGTGCGGAAGGTTTCTTCAAATCCGTCCGGAAGAAGCGAATCGGTGACAAGACCATGTTGTGGAGCCCAGCGGAAGAGCAGCATAAACAGACATGTCATGAAGAAGACAATCCAAAGGAAGGCATGCAACTCCTCATTCCTCAGAAGCACATGCGTGCGACGTATGGTGACATAATAGTACAGGGAGAAGTTGATGGAGGATATTATCATGAAGAAGATTGCCACATATTCCACGTAAGTGCTGTGGAAATAGCCGATACTCTCGGAATGTGTGGAGAAACCGCCGGTTGCAACGGTGGTCATGGAGTGACATATCGCATCGTAGAGATTCATAGGTCCCGCCCAATAGCAGAGGGCGCAAAGACCCGTGAGAAGCAGATAGATGAGCAGGAGGCGGCGTGCTGTGGAACCGATTTTCGGGCGCAGACGGTCAAGTCCGATGCCTGTTGCCTCTGCGGAGAATACATTGCTGTTTTTCATCTCATAGAGAGGTATGAGGGCGATGGAAAAGACGACGATACCCAGACCTCCTGTCCATTGTGTGATGGAGCGCCAGAATCGTGTGGCATGCGTCATTCCGTCAATGTCGGAAATGACGGTGGCTCCCATCGTGGTGAATCCGCTCATGGTTTCGAAGAATGCGGAGGCAAGGTCCATCTTCATATAAATAATGAAGGGTATCATGCCAATCAGTGAGAACACCACCCATGAGAGTGCCACTACGAGGAATGAGTCGGCACGCGTGAAATGTTCCTCGCGCTGACGGCGTCCGAGCAAAAGGCATGTGCCTCCGAGCAGCATACTGAGAAGAGCAGCAGCAAGAAATGCCCACCAGTCACCTTCTCTGTAGAAGAGACTCACAGCCATGGTGAGAAGCAGGGAGAGCCCCTCCATGAGCATGAGATTGCCAAAGATACTTTTCTTCAAGAGCTGCTGTTTAATCCAAGGCGTGCTTGGGATAGTCGATAGTATAGTGAAGCCCGCGGCTTTCCTTGCGCTCCAATGCCTGTCGCGTGATGAGGTATGCCACGTTAATCATATTGCGCAGTTCGCAGATATCCCTTGTGGGTTTGACGCGACGGAACAGTTCCTCGGTCTCTTCGTAGATGATATCAAGGCGTGTCCAGGCGCGATGCAGACGCAGGTCGGAACGCACGATGCCCACGTAATTGGACATAATCTGTCCGACCTCCTGCATATCCTGTGCGATGAGCACCTTCTCCTCGTTGGACATCGTACCCTCGTCGTTCCATTCCGGCACGGAGGTGTTGAATGTGTAGTTGTCGATGACCGACAGCGAGTGACGTGCAGCAGCATCGGCATATACGACAGCTTCGATAAGGGAATTGGATGCGAGGCGGTTGCCGCCATGCAATCCTGTGCAGGAACATTCGCCCACAGCATAGAGGCGGTGTATGGTGCTCTCACCGTCGAGATTCACCTTGATGCCTCCGCACATATAATGGGCAGAGGGACAGACGGGTATCATCTGCTTTGTGATGTCGATACCGATGGAAAGACACTTCGCATAGATGTTCGGGAAATGATGGCGTGTCTCCTCCGGGTCTTTGTGGGTCACATCCAGGCAGACGTGCTTGAGTCCGTGTATCTTCATCTCGCGGTCGATGGCGCGCGCCACAATGTCGCGCGGTGCCAGGGAGAGACGCTTGTCATACTTCTGCATGAACTCCTCGCCGTTGGGCAGTTTGAGTATGCCTCCGTATCCTCGCATGGCTTCTGTGATGAGATAGGCCGGATGTGTCTCTGCGGGATTGTAGAGCACAGTGGGGTGGAACTGCACGAATTCCATATCCTTCACAACACCTTTCGCACGATACACCATTGCTATGCCGTCGCCTGTGGCGATATTCGGATTGGAGGTGGTGGCATAGACGGCTCCCGTACCTCCTGTGGCCATCAGCGTGACGCGTGAGAGGTATGTATCCACCTTGCCCGTATCGGGGTCGAGCACGTATGCTCCGTAGCATTCGATGTCCGTCATGTGGCGGTTCACCTCGCGGCCCAGATGGTGTTGCGTGATGATTTCCACGGCATAGTGATTCTCAAGCACTGTGATGTTGGGATGGCGGTTCACAGCTGCCATCAGCCCGCGCTGTATCTCGAATCCCGTGTCGTCGGCATGATGGAGGATACGGAATTCCGAATGGCCGCCCTCACGGTGCAGGTCGAAGTTTCCGTCTTCCTTCTTGTCGAAATTCACGCCCCATTTCAGCAGGTCGCGTATACCGGCAGGACCTCCCTTCACCACCTGTTCCACAGCAGCGGGGTCGCTGATGTAGTCTCCGGCAATCATGGTGTCCTTGATGTGCTTCTCGAAGTTGTCCACTTCAAGGTTTGTCACTGAGGCGATACCGCCCTGTGCTTTTGCCGTGTTGGCTTCATCGAGTGTCGTCTTGCAGATGAGTGCAACGCGCCCTTTTCCAGCGTCTGCAACTTTGAGAGCGTAGCTCATACCGGCCACACCACCGCCAATGATGAGAAAATCGAACTTGCGTATCATGATTTTATACGTTTTCTGATGCAAATTTACAACTTTTTTGGTATCTTTGTCGCCGATATGACGAAAAAAACACTTATTACGGTCTTTTTTACGGCCCTCACCCTCTCCATTTGCGGACAGAGCGACTGGAAGAGTCAAACAATCGGGATTCTGGACAGTCTTTGTGCCGACCCTCTTTTCGAAACGTCCCAACTGGGTCTTGCCGTGTGGGATCTCACGGATGATTCGCTCATCTATGCGGTGGGCTACCGACAGCGCTTGCGCCCTGCTTCGTGCCAGAAAGTCATCACGGCCGTCACGGCTCTCAAGAGTCTCGGGGCGGAGCATCGCTACTCACCCTACGTCCGGGAGGCCGGTTGGGGATGGTGCTGGGACGACAAAATCACCAATCCGGATGTGGACGGCGAACCGTTGTTGAATGACACTGCCGTGTGGACGCTCAATGATGTTTTGCAGCCGATGCTGAAGGAGAGCGACAACCTGATGGCAGAGAGCGTCTTTCTGCAGTTGGCAGGTAAGAGCGGGCGCTCTGGTGCCGGTCGCAAGGAGGCCGTAGCAGAAGTGGAGCGTCTGATGGCAGATCTCGCGCTCAATCCCAAGGACTATCTCATTGCTGACGGCAGCGGTCTTTCGCTCTACGACTATGTCACGGTGGAACTCCTTGTCCGTGTTCTGCGTTATGCCTGGCAGTGGGATAACATCAGAATACCTTTCATTGAGGCTTTGCCCATAGCCGGTATCGATGGAACCTTGGAAAAACGTATGATTCGCACTTCTGCCCACGGAAACGTGAGAGCCAAGACGGGCACAGTTGAAGGTGTTTCCTCGCTTGCCGGTTATTGCCGCACGTCAGAGGGTCATTTCCTCTGCTATGCCATCATCAATCAGGGCATTGTGCGGGCTCGCACCGGTCGTGACTTTCAGGACAGCATTTGTGTGGCATTGACACGCAAGTAAATCAGGCAAGAATAAATAAAAAAAGTACGTTTGGTAGAAAAAAAATCCCTGCGACAGCGTTTTTTTTATAAAAAATCGTATCTTTGCGCAGAAAAACGGATAAAAACACAGATATGACACAGCATAAAGGGTATGTGTCGCAGGTGATAGGACCTGTGGTGGATGTGGCCTTCAAAAGTGAAGGCGAGGGGGGGGTGGAGTTGCCAGCCATCAACGAAGCGTTGAACGTGACGCGTCCTGACGGCCGTTTGCTCATTGTGGAAGTGCAGCAGCATATAGGCGAAAACACAGTGCGTTGCGTGGCAATGGATTCAACCGACGGCTTGAGTCGCGGTGTGGAGGCAGTATGCACAGGACAGCCGATCACAATGCCTGTTGGCGACCAGGTGAAGGGACGCCTCTTCAATGTAGTGGGCGACACGGTAGATGGTATGAAAGAGCTCTCCAAAGAAGGTGCTCTGCCGATTCACAGAGAGCCGCCCAAGTTCGAGGAACTGACCACTTCGCAGGAGGTGCTCTATACGGGTATCAAGGTGATAGACCTTCTGGAGCCGTATCTGAAGGGCGGTAAGATAGGTCTTTTCGGCGGTGCCGGTGTGGGTAAGACCGTGCTTATCATGGAGCTCATCAACAATATCGCCAAGAAACATAACGGTTTCTCCGTATTCTCTGGTGTGGGAGAGCGTACCCGTGAGGGTAACGACCTGCTGCGCGAGATGATAGAGAGCGGTGTGATACGCTACGGCGAAGAGTTCAAGAAGGGGCTGGAAGAGGGGAAATGGGACCTCTCGAAGGTTGACTACGACGAGGTGGCGAAGAGTCAGGCAACGCTGGTGTACGGCCAGATGTCGGAGCCTCCCGGGGCGCGTGCATCTGTGGCGCTGAGCGGACTGACGATAGCAGAGAGTTTCAGAGATTCCAAGGCTGTCGGCACATCGAAGGATATCCTGCTGTTTATTGACAATATCTTCCGTTTCACACAGGCCGGCAGTGAGGTGAGTGCCCTGATGGGCCGTATGTCCTCCGCTGTGGGTTATCAGCCCACTTTGGCCACCGATATGGGTAAGATGCAGGAGCGCATCACATCAACGAAGAACGGTTCAATCACTTCCGTGCAGGCTGTTTATGTACCTGCGGATGACTTGACCGACCCGGCTCCCGCAACGACGTTCAGCCATCTGGATGCCACTACGGTGCTTTCGCGTAAGATTACCGAACTGGGTATCTATCCTGCGGTGGATCCGCTCGATTCCACCAGCCGTATTCTCGACCCGAACATCGTGGGTGAGGGGCACTACAACTGTGCGCAGCGTGTGAAACAGATACTGCAGCGCAACAAGGAACTGCAGGATATAATTTCCATCCTCGGTATGGACGAACTCTCTGATGAGGACAAGCAGACGGTGAACAGAGCACGTCGTGTGCAGCGTTTCCTCTCGCAGCCGTTCACAGTGGCAGAGCAGTTCACCGGCCTGAAGGGTGTGATGGTGAACATCGAAGACACCATCAAGGGTTTCAATATGATTCTCGACGGTGAAGTGGATGATCTCCCCGAGCAGGCATTCCTCAATGTGGGTACAATAGAGGAGGCTATAGAGAAGGCTCGCGTGCTGAAGGAAGCAGCGTCGAGAGTTGAGAGTTGAGAGTTTAGAGAAAATAGTGAAACTGACCATTTATAGTCCGGCTAAGACGCTCTACAGCGGCGACGTGACACTTTGCGAAGTGCCGGGCGGTCGCGGGCGCTTCACCGTTCTGCCGGGGCACGACAGCATAGTGTCGACGCTGACGGAGGGTATGGTGCGCTACGCAACAGCCACCGGTGAGGAGCATCTGAAGATAACGGGCGGCTATGTGGAAGTGGACAACGACGAGATAAAAATCTGCGCGAAGGAATGAAAGAGGCAGGACAATTGGATGTGACGGCGATGATTTTCGATCATGTCGGTGACAGTTACTACTGGCACCTGACGGACATCGGAGAGACATCTGTGTCTGCGCCGCTGCCGGTGCTGGTCTACAGCGAGCACACGGGGTGGCATGCGTTCTCCTCATCCCATTTCCATCACGGCCACGAGGCCTACGAAGGTTTGGCCATTGCTCCCGAGGGAAGCGCGTACGCGGGTAAGATAATAGAGGTGGCAACGGGTGAGAGGCCTCTTTTCGATGCCTCCATCACAAAGAATGTGGCCGGCCTGCTCATCGCCAGCGTATTGCTCTGTCTGATGGTGATAGGGGCAGCGCGGTGGTATAGGAAGAAAGATGTCACGGCTCCGGTTCCCAAGGGCTTTATCGGCACGATGGAGATGATGGTAAGCTACATATACAACGATGTCATCAAGGCCAATGTGCCGGAACATACGGCACGCTACACCCCGTATCTGCTCACCGTGTTCTTCTTCATCTTCCTTACGAACCTGCTGGGACTCATTCCCGGTTCGGCAAATATCACGGGCAACATCGCGGTGACGGTTACGCTGGCGCTGTTCACCTTTGTCATCACAAACATCTTCGGCACGAAGGCGTATTGGCAGGAAGTGTTCTGGAACAAGGAACTGCCCGCATGGCTCCGTCCTCTCATGGCGGTAATAGAGTTTATAAGTCTGTTCACGAAGCCGTTCTCCCTCACCATCCGTCTCTTTGCCAATATCCTTGCGGGACATTGCGCATTGCTCGGTGTGATAAGCGTGGTGTTTCTCACGGCGGTGAGTATGCCGGGAGGCGGCAACTACGGTATGAGCGTGGTGAGCGTGCTGCTGGCCATCTTCCTCGACATGCTGGAGGTGCTGGTGGCATTCATTCAGGCATTCGTCTTCACAATGCTGTCGAGTATCTATATCGGTTTGTCGCAAGCACATCATCATGAATAGTTGACGAGTTGACAAGTTGTTAGAAAAAAAAAGTGTAACACAATAAAAAACGAACAATTATGTTAGGAATGATTCTTCTGGAGATTCTCTCCACAAAGGGTGCAGCAGCTTTGGGTGCTGGTTTGGTAGCAGTCGGTGCCGGTATGGGCCTGGGCAAGATCGGCAGTGCCGCAATGGACAGCATGGCACGTCAGCCTGAGAGCATCGGCAAGGTGCAGACAGCGATGATTATCATCGGTGCCCTCGTCGAGGGTGTGAGCCTGTTTGCTGTGGTAGTGTGCCTTCTGGCAGGCTAAAGAAAACAAACTAACGGGAATCGTAAGATGTCTCTATTAGTTCCTGAAAGCGGGCTGTTCATCTGGATGCTGTTGGCCTTCGGTGCGGTGCTCTTTGTGCTCACCAAGTTCGGCTGGCCTGTCATCACGGGTATGGTGGACGAGCGTGCGCGCTACATCGACGAAGGTGTCTCCAAAGCCAAGGAGGCCGGCGAGAAACTGGAAAAAGTGCAGCAGGAGACAACGCGTATGCTGCAGGAGGCCCAGAGTCGCCAGTCGGAGATACTGGAGGAGGCTGCACGCATGAAACAGGACATCATCGCCAAGGCGCGTGAGGAGGCTACGGTGGCTGCGCAGAAAGTGATGGAGGATGCCCGTCAGCAGATACAGGCGGAGAAGGAGAATGCTGTGAGAGATATCCGCCGTCAGGTGGGAGGGCTCAGTGTGGAGATAGCGGAGAAGGTGCTGCGCCACAGTCTCAGTACGGATGAGGCGCAGATGGAGTACGTGAACCGTCTCCTGGACGAAGTAGAGAACCGGGCACAGTAGCGCGATGTACATCGGAGTCATAGCCAAAAGATACGCAAAGGCGTTGCTCGACTACGCCCTCGAGGAGGGTGTGGAGCAGCAGGTGTACGACGAGGTGCTGCGACTCATCGCATCGTATCGTGCCACGGCCGAGCTGCGTGAGGTGCTTTCCGACCCGCTGCTTCCCAAGGAGCGGAAGCTCGTCGTGCTGCTCGAGGCCGTAAAGCAAGGTGAGCAGGAGGTGAGCACGGTGTGGCGGAAATTTGCCGCTCTGGTGCTCTACCACAAGAGGGAGGCTTTCATGCTCTTCATCGCACATTCCTTTGTGCTGCTGTATCGTCAGCACAAACACATCGCCATAGTGCGGCTGACCACAGCTACTACGCTCTCGAAGGCCACCGGCGACAGGCTTAAGAGGATGGTGGAGGAGCACAGCAAGGACTTTTCCGAAGTGATACTCGAGGAGCACGTGAATCCCGACATCATCGGCGGTTTCATATTCCAGTTGGACGACCATATGCTGGATGCCTCCGCGAAGCATGAATTTGAGATGATAAAGAATCATTTCATTGATAAAAACGCAAGAATCGTATGAATAATATCAAAGCTAGCGAAGTGAGTGAGGTGCTCCTTCAGCAACTGCACGACATAGACTCCGGAAGCAAGTTCGAGGAGGTGGGTACCGTCCTGACTGTGGGCGACGGTGTGGCTCGTATCTACGGCTTGAAGAACGCGGAGATGAGCGAACTGCTGGAATTTGAGAACGGTGTCATGGCAGTGGTGATGAACCTGGAGGAGGACAACGTGGGTGCCGTGCTCTTCGGAGGTGCCGAGAAGGTGAGCGAGGGCATGATAGCCAAGCGTACCGGTCGCATCGCTTCCATCAAGGTGAACGAGTCGCTCTTCGGCCGCGTGATAGATCCTCTCGGCCATCCGCTCGACGGTATGGGTGAAATCACGGGCGAGACATGCGAGATGCCCCTTGAGCGCAAGGCCCCGGGTGTTGTGTTCCGTCAGCCGGTGAAGCAGCCTCTGCTGACGGGTCTCAAGTCGGTGGACGCCATGATACCCATCGGTCGCGGACAGCGCGAGCTTATCATCGGAGACCGTCAGACGGGTAAGACAGCAATCGCCGTCGACACCATAATAAACCAGAAGAGCGGCTACGAGTCGGGCAATCCCGTCTATTGCATCTACGTGGCAATAGGTCAGAAGGCCAGCACGGTGGCAGCGCTTGTGGACACTTTGAAGAAGAAGGGCGCAATGCCCTACACCTGCGTCGTTGCAGCTTCGGCTGCAGACCCCGCTGCGATGCAGTATTTCGCACCGTTTGCCGGTGCCGCCATCGGAGAATACATCCGCGACACAGGCCGTCACGCCCTGGTGATTTACGACGACCTCTCCAAACAGGCTGTTGCCTATCGTGAGGTGTCGCTCATCCTGCGCCGTCCTTCCGGACGCGAGGCATATCCCGGTGACGTATTCTACCTCCATTCCCGCCTTCTGGAGCGTGCTGCGAAGATTATCGAGCAGCAGGAGGTGGCAGAGCAGATGAACGACCTGCCGGAATGCCTCAAAGGCAAGGTGAAGGCGGGCGGTTCGCTCACGGCGCTTCCTATTATAGAGACGCAGGCGGGCGACGTGTCGGCCTATATTCCCACCAACGTGATTTCCATCACCGACGGTCAGATATTCCTCGAGACGGACCTCTTCAACCAAGGCTTCCGACCCGCTATCAATGTGGGTATTTCCGTGAGCCGTGTGGGCGGTTCGGCGCAGGTGAAGAGCATGAAGAAGGTGGCCGGTACGCTGAAAATCGACCAGGCGCAGTATCGCGAACTGGAGGCTTTCTCTAAGTTCTCCAGCGATATGGATCCCGTCACGGCAATGACCATCGACCGCGGTCGCAAGAACAACCAGCTGCTCATCCAGCCGCAATACGCCACGATGCCTGCCGGTGAGATGATTGCCATCCTCTACTGCGGCACGAAGGGTCTTATGGCCAAGATAAGAGTGGATCAGGTGTCAGAGTTCCAGAACCGCTTCCTTCAAGTGCTGCGCGCGGCGCACACCGATGATGTCATTAAGCCGCTTGCTGAAGGGAGAATCGATGAAACCATAGAAAATACTATACGCGAGATAGCACAGGACATCAGCAATGCCATCGCTTAAAGAGATAAAGGGACGCATCGGCAGTGTGCAGGGCACGCTGAAGATAACCTCCGCCATGAAAATGGTGGCTACGGCCAAGTTGCACAAGGCACAGACGGCCATAGAGGGAGCCCTGCCGTATCAGCGCCAGCTGGAGAGCATCATGAAGATGGCTGTCAGCGGCGTCGCGGAGCATCCGCTGTGTGTGCAGCGTGAGGAGAAGAAGGCCGTCGCCCTTATGTGCATCGCCAGCAACACGAGTCTTTGCGGAGGCTACAATGCCAACATGGTGCGCAATGTGACCTCGGCGCTGGAGGATTTCCACAGGGAAGGACTCAAGGTGCGCGTTTACGTCATCGGCCGCAAACTGGAGCAGGCGCTCCTGAAATGGGCAAAGCCCCACAGCGAGTGGCTCACATTGGTGAGGGACTATACGACGAAGGGCGACAAACCGCAGTACAGCGACGCCGCACGTCTCTCGCAGACGCTCTGCAGCGACTTCCTCGCAGGGCAGCTGGACGGAGCCACTCTCATGTATATGCACTACAAGAATATGTCCTCGCAGGTGCTGACGCGCGACGAATTCCTGCCGCTGACATTGTCTTCGGGAGCGGAGGACACGGAGTCGCCCAACATCGTGGAACCCACCCGTGAGGCGCTCCTCGAGAGCATTGTGCCCGATTCCCTGGCAACGAAGATGTATGCCGTGATGCTCGACGCACAGGCTGCGGAGCACGCAGCACGCACTGTGGCCATGCAGACGGCAACCGACAATGCCAACGAACTGCTCGAAGAGTTGCAGATACAGTACAACAAGGGACGTCAGGCCGCCATCACTAACGAACTGCTCGACATCGCAGGCGGTTCGACGCAATAAAGAAGAAACACATAACGATGGAACAGAATTTTCTCATCTATAATACACTTTCCCGCCAGAAGGAACTCTTCCGCCCGCTGACACCGGGCAGGGTGGGTATGTACGTCTGCGGACCTACGGTCTACGGCGATGCGCATCTGGGGCACGCACGTCCCGCCATCACCTTCGACCTGCTTTTCCGCTATCTCACACATCTGGGTTACAAGGTGCGCTACGTGCGCAACATCACCGACGTGGGCCATCTGGAGCACGATGCCGACGAGGGTGAGGACAAGATAGCCAAGAAGGCCCGTCTCGAGAGTCTCGAACCGATGGAGGTGGCGCAGTACTACACCAACCGCTTTCATGAGGCGATGAATGCCCTCAACTGTCTGCCGCCCTCCATTGAGCCGCATGCCACGGGACATATCATCGAGCAGCAGCAGCTTGTCAGGGAGATAATGGACAACGGTTATGCCTATGTGTCGAACGGTTCGGTGTATTTTGATGTGGAGAAATACGACAAGGAACATAAGTACGGCATACTCTCCGGTCGTTCCCTCGAAAATATCAAGGATGCCAGCCGCGAGCTCTCCGGTGTGGGTGAAAAGCGCAATCAGGCCGACTTCGCACTGTGGAAGAAAGCTATGCCCGAGCACATCATGCACTGGCCTTCTCCCTGGAGCGAGGGTTTCCCCGGGTGGCACTGCGAATGCACGGCGATGGGTCGCAAATACCTGGGTGAGCACTTCGATATCCACGGCGGCGGTCTCGACCTGGTGTTCCCCCACCACGAGTGTGAGATAGCGCAGGCGGTGGCTTCGCAGGGCAGTCAGATGGTGCACTACTGGATGCACAACAACATGATTACCATCGACGGCAAGAAGATGGGTAAGTCGTACAACAACTTCATCACCCTCCCGCAGTTCTTCTCCGGCGAGCACGAGCGTCTGGAGCGCGGCTACTCGCCCATGACGATACGCTTCTTCATCCTGCAGGCTCACTACCGCAGCACGGTGGACTTCTCCAACGAGGCACTTCAGGCAGCCGAGAAGGGTCTTGCCCGTCTGATGGACGGCTGGAAGGCTCTGGGCCGTCTCCCCGAGGGCATGAAGACTAAGGGACAGCCGCAGGTGGAGATGAAGCAGGTGGAGGATATCAAGGCCAAGTGCTACGAGGCTATGAACGACGATATGGCATCTCCTCTGGTCATCAGCCAGCTCTTCGAGGCTTGCCGTCTCATCAACAGCGTGCTCGACAAGCATGCCAGCATCACCGCCGAGGTGGCTGCCGCTTTGAAGGATGTGTTCGGCACGTTTGCTTTCGACATCCTGGGTCTCAAGGCCGACAGCAGCGAGGGCAGCAAGGAGCGCGAGGCAGCCTACGGTGCCGTTGTCGACATGCTTCTGGAGCAGCGCCAGCAGGCCAAGGCGGAAAAGAACTGGGCTCTGAGCGATGCCATCCGCGACAAGCTCTCCGAACTCGGTTTCGAGGTCAAGGACACGAAGGACGGCTTCACCTGGACCCTGAATAAGTAATTCAAAATCCAAATTACACTGCAAAGGTACTCATTGCGAGTGCCTTTGCTTTTTTTTGCGACATTCATGACACAAATACTTTCCCATTAAAACAGAAAAAAGCAAAATTTCAAGGTTTTGGTAGAAATATTTTAATGTAAAAAATTGAAATGTGATTTTTTTCTCTATATTTGCCTGACATTTCATGAAAAACAAAAAGTATAAATAATAGGGAAAGATGAAGAAGTTTTATACGAGACCGACATTAACAACGATCAAACTTCAACAGCAAACGGCGCTCCTCCAAGGCAGCGTGATGGTGAATGCCAATCGCAGCAGTTACGGTATGGTGAAAAAAGATGCATGGGATGACGAATGAAGAATAACAAGATTAAGATATGAACAGAAAAAGATATATTTGGGGACTTGTGGTGCTGATAATGCTTGTTGCAACGGCCTGTTCTACGGGCAATGGTGACTTGCCAGTCTCACCGCCTTTTTCGGACAGCGGGGAAGAGTTGCCGAAGAGGTATATGCTGACAGTTAATGCCACGCAGGGGAATGCCACCCGTGCACTGGTGCTTGACGGTGATGAGTTGAAAGCCATGTGGAAGCGTGGTGAACAGGTAAAGGTCTATCGAAAGGACAATAATAATCTGTGGCAGGAGGCTGGTGTGCTGACAGCCCAATCCGACGGCCCAGGCACAGTGCTTAGTGGTGTGGTGAGCGATGTGGGCGTCGGCACTCAGTTGCTGTTCTGTTTTCCTGAAAGCAACCATGAGGACTATAGCGGTCAGGACGGTACGATAGCCACCATAGCGACACAATACGACTTCGCGATGACGCAGGCCAGTGTGGTGTCAATTGATGACGGTGCCGTAACACTCGATCAGGCCACGCTTAATTTCCAGAATCAGGCTTCTGTCACGTGCTTTAATCTTACCGACGGCAGCAGTCTGCCTTTGTCGGCTGGTACGTTGAAAATATACGCCGACGGCCTCTGTGAGCAATACGACGAACCTGTGGATGACAATGTGCAGTATTGCAACACTCCCGAGCATCCTCTGGTGCTTACTCCGGCAGAGCCGACAAGTGTTTATTACGTAGTGCTGCGCAACACCAACACGTCCATGAGTACCACCTATCACTTCACTGCGGTTGTGGGTGATGACATCTACACAGGAACGAAGAAGGCTCTTCTGGAAGCGGGAAACTATTATTCTGCAACGGTGAAACTTACCAAACAGTAAATGTAAAACAGATAAAACGAAAGATATGCTGAAACGTTTGCTTCTCTTGCTGGGCATCATTAGCCTGCTGCAGCCTCAATGTGCGGAGGCGGCGTCGTTTATTAAGGACAAACAGCGTTACACCGCTCAGATGGGTGGTAAGGACATCATTGTGTTCAAGTTGCCCACCTTTGACTATTGGCGTGTGTCGGGTAATGTCTATATTACCGGTGACACATATATAGAATCCACTGTCGATGGAGTGACCAAAAAGATTTTCTGGTGGAAAAGCAAGGGTAGCAATTGGGAAGACAAGTCGATGGCATGGGCAGAAGACTACGGTACGTTCGTCCTGATGCGCGACCATTACGGCAAAGACTACGACAACTGGACACTGACGTCAGGACAATGGTCGGAGTTTATGCTGGGGTCGGATTTGGATGACAGCGACCACAAGACCATGACCATCCACTGGAAGGTGCCTTACGAATGGCAGGGGAAAAAGATAAGCCTGCGCGCCAGCGTGGTGTGGGAAGAGGCATTAAGTAGGAGCGATCCCATGGAAGTTTCTCTGGGCGAGTTCACCACATCGCCGCCTCCCGCAGTCAACGTGATGCTGATGGAGCCGATGCTGGCCTTTGAAAAAGGACATGTGGGCGAAACCATCCTGCCCTATAGCATCACCGCTCGCAAGGTGAACAGTATCACGGCATATTATACCGACCGGGCTACGGACGAGAAAAAGTCGATGACAGTCAACAGCACGGCACTGTCAGGATATATCTATCTGCCTGCCGGCAATGCGTTGAAAGATTTCTACCTGAAGTGCAACATTGTGGATAACGATGGCAATACTCTTGACATTCAGTCGGACAACATAAAGATACCGCCCCTGCATCAGGCTAAGAACTTCTGTGCCACCTTGCAGCCGAATGCCCAGATGAAACTGACTTGGCAAGTGGATAATCCACAGTTGGAGGACATCGTGGAAGGCGACTTTTGGGAGATCCAGCGCAACCTCTCGGGTAACAGTGCTGATGACGATAGCCAGTGGAAGACCATTGCTCAGCTTAACTATGAGACGGAGCAGGCTTATTATAGTTACACGGACGAGGATTTCCTCAACAGCTATACCGGCAATACGGTTTATTACCGCATTCGTCGTATGGCCACTTCGATATGGGGCTGGAGCACGGAAACCGGGCGCGTGGTGGTCAGTATGGACGAAAAGCCCTATTTGCAGATGCTGACAAATGTCGGCGTCCGGAAAATGCCGGATTGGAACAAAGACGGACATCATGGGGTGGAAATATCATGGGACAGGATTGTTGCAACTCGGCCCAACGCCGACAATATGAAACAAGCCCAAATTGGCTATACACTGGGCATGGATGGCCGTGCTTATTCCACGCGCACAGAAGCCGACCAACAGGGAGGAGGCACCTGGGGTGTAATCGTGGCTGGTGGTGAAGGCCGCTGGATGGCGTGGAAAACGGGCTGGACATGGGATCTTGACCTTAACACGCAATCCCCCAAGAAGATTTACGAAGGGCAGCCTGTGCCCAAATATTTTAAGCGTGTTCTGCCTACTGTTGAAGCATGGAACGATATCCTGAAAAGCAACGACTGCAGCGGCAGCATATCGGTGGGGAGTGGCCAGCAGGTTACGCTCGCCAACTTGGCAAACATGCTCAGCACGGCGAGAACCGACGGACGCAATTTCGAAGGATTGGCTTTTAAGATGTATGTATGCCTGGATGGAAAAGACGACGAATATATCCTGCAACGCTACGGTAGCATGAGCAGTAATAAGTATGAGCTGATAACGTTGAGGAAATTAAATATCGGTGTCTGCACCCGTGATCTGGTGTCTAACTACGACGTCTCGTTCTATCACAGCTGGGACTCGCGTGCCCGTCTGTTGCTATACATTGATATGAAGAACAGTGCGGGCAAAGTGGTGGCCACCGAGTGCCGTGACCTCTCATCCGACACATCGCTCATACGCAAGTGTCGCTATCAGATGGAACTGACGCGCAAGTGTGTTGATTACGACTTCAGATTGGTGATAAAGCGCGGTTCGTCGCCCCTCCGGTTCTATAATAGCGATGCCGACAGTATTGTCTATGCGGTGACGAAGCAGGAAACGGGCGATGCCGCCAGCTATAAATTTATCAATGTCGACAGTATCACGGACCTTTCTGCCCGCCAGTTGCAGAACACCGTGGAACTGACCTGGAAGAATACGGGCGGAGACAGCGACTTCTATCGTGTGATGCGTCGTGAGCACGGCACGGAGGCGGCATGGGACACGTTGGGCACGAATCTCACCCAACTGTTCTATATTGACAAGAAACCGCGTCCGCAGCATGTCTACGACTATCGTGTGGAATCTGTGCTGCAATGCGAAGAGCTGTCGGTGAACGGACAGACCAGTACGGGTCAGTGCGCCCCGACGGGTATGGTGCGCGGTTATGTGCGACTGGCTGACGGCACAGGTTTGGGAGGTCTCACCGTCAAAGCCGAGCCCATAGGTGACATCGCAGGTGCAGCAATTGTCACTGCTGTCACCGACTCCACAGGCTACTTCCAGATAGGCGGCCTCGTTTATCAGCATGCGGGCAGCTACCGCATCAGCGTATCCTCGATGGGCGACGGCGGCACGTTCACACCGCAGACCGTTAGCTTTGACGAGGATGTGAACCTACAGTCAAATTTCGTTTTCACGCTTAATACTTACTACATATACAGCGGAAACATCTATTACGAGGGCTCCACGATTCCCGTTCCGGGCGTGCAGTTCCGACGCGACGGAGTGCTGGTGGTTGATGCCAACCAGCAGCCCATCACCACTGACAATCAGGGTGCCTTCGCGCTAAGCATTCCCAAGGGTACGCACCGTGTGCAGGCTGTGAAGGCGGGCCACCGCTTCAAAAACGAAGGTTATCTGCTGAACCCCGATTCGCAGACGGGCGACCAGCGCGACTACAACTGGACAAAGGATGTGGCTTCTGTGCGTCTGTGGGATGAGACGCGTGTGCTGTTGCACGGTCGCGTGGTGGGCGGCAATGATCAGGGACAGTTGCCTCTGGGACAGTCGCTCTCAAGGAATAATCTGGGTGACAGCCTGAAGATTGTGCTCATGCTGGAGGGTGACAATACGTCGTATATCGTCTTCGACCAGCAGGATCCCACAAAGAAGGAACGCAGTGAGACCTTCGCTCACGGGTCCAAGGATACCACAGTCGTTTACAGCAACCGCCGCAGTATCAGCATCCGTCCCGACAAAAAGACGGGCGAGTATGAGGCGTGGGTTTATCCGGTAAAGTATAAGGTGACAGAGGTGTCGGCCACCGGCTACAGCACCCTCTTCCAGGAGGGCAAGGTGGGTGAGACGCTCGACCTGACCGCCCGCAGTTTGGGCGACACGGCCCTCTATAGCCGCATCTATCATGCTATACCCTCGCTTGACATTGTGCAGTTTAACCCCGGCGGTGAGAACTATATGGGTGTGAAGCAGTACCAGAGTATGGACAACATCGGCAACAAGTCGATGGTGCAGCTCTGGGACAAGGAGAGCGGCTATGCTTTCGGCGCACCGGTGTTCATGGCCGGTTCGCCATACGGATGGATGCTGCAGGCTGTGGAGCGCTACCACTACAATAATGACAGCCGTCGTGAGGCTGATGTGGTGAATCTGAAAGGCGGGCAGGTGACTTTCAACAACGGCTTGGTGGGCAACGATGCCGTTGACAAGGTGACGCTCGACAGTATTGGAGGCGGTTCTTATGTCTTCACTCCGCAGAACACCACCTTTACACAGGAGGGCGATCAGGCGAGGAAGACCGTGAGCATCACGCTTCTCTACGACAACGCATATTTCAACGTGCCTTCGGTCAAGGGCTATGTGATGGCATACGTTGCCAAACCCAATGGCAACCGTATCGTCGCCAAGGGTATTCCGCATCTCGTGGATATCCTGCGCGACCCGCCAGGTGCCGGCAGTTCGGCCTACTTGGAGGCTGGCACGAAGTTAAGTTATGCATATTCGGCTTCCATAGATGCATCGGCAGGACTTTCTCTTACCAGTGAAACAGGTACGGGTGCCAACTACTATCAGGGTATTATCGGAATGACTGGTGTTACAGGCACAGAAGCAGGAACTCTCAATAATGTGGAGAAAACGCAGAATTTCTCGATAGCTCTGGCCACGAACTTCGGATGGTCGTGGAACTACAGCTATGGTATCGATATCACGGAGCGCATACAAACTTCGTCGGACAAGAAATGGGTAGGTCCGAAGGCCGACCTTTTCATCGGTTTAACTGATAATCTCGTCATGCAGGATGCTGTGGCTGTTCGCGTGGTGCCCGACAGCATCTATCAGCTGATGAGTACGCGTCAGGGCGGTACGTTTACAACCAAAAGCGGTGATAAGGTAACAGTGAAGACGGGCACGATGAAGGTGCTTGCCGAGGGCGAGGATGCAACAGGAAGCCCTGTCTATCTGATACGAGACGAGGTGATGGGCGTGGGTGCAGAAGTCACTTCCACATTTGTATATTCGCAGTTCCATATTAAAACAGAACTCTTGCCCAACCTGCTGAAGGTGCGCAATGGTTTGCTCCTGCCCAAGGGCACGACCCCCGAGTATGCTCAGGCACTGGCCGACAAGCAGAAGGCTCCGACCTATCTCAGCACGGTCGGTGATACAGACGACGACTTCGGTCTGGAAGGTTCCTATGAGCAGTTTGTGCCAAAGGGTACAGACAAGACGAAGTGTCGCGACAGCATCTGTGCGTTGAACGATGAAATATATGCGTGGCTGAAGTTCCTGGTGAAGAACGAGGAGGAGAAGCTCGGTGCCACAGACCTGATAAAGAATTACGATGTGGACGGTCTTGCCAATGTGCAGTACAGCGAGACTTTCACTTGTACGGCCGACCGTTCGCGTTATCTGCGTTGGCCTATCTCCAACAACTTGAATATCGGAGGTATTGCAGGTTCTGTAGAACCGTTGATGAAGATGCTTGACAAGCTGTTCACCAGCGGTGAGATAGCAAGTGGACCTTCTACTTTCTACGATGATAATAATGTGGCAAAAGTGTCGTTTACCGTATTGGGTGCCAAGACGACCCTGAAGTTCCGTCCCATCGCGACAATAAATCTCAATGACAAGAACGACATCAAGGAGGCGTGGAGCAAGAAGACGGGCTTTACCCTTGCCATGTCGGCGAAGAGCAGTCTGAATGTGGATGTTCTCCGCACGAAGAGCAACATCATGGATCTGGGCGTGGGAGACACCATCAACAATGTGTTCTATAAGCTCACTGCCAACCAGCTTAATCAGGTGCGCTACGGCACATGGGTAGGTCTGGGTTCAAACACCACCAGTTATATGGATATCTTAAACACGCCGATATACAGCGGCTTTGTGTATCGCACCCGCGGCGGTGCCACCAGTCAGCCCTATGAGGACCAGCGTGTGACGGAATACTATAATCCGGGCACCGTTCTTGATGCAAAGACGACGGAAATAGACAAGCTTCGCATTTGGACGGAGCAGGCGTCGGTAAGTAACGTGCCTTTCGATGAGCCAGCCCGTTTCACACTCTATCTGGCAAACGAGAGCGATATGCCCGACAAGGCCACCACGTACTTCAAGTGTTTTCTGGATAACAGTCGCAACAAGAAGGGTGCCAAGGTGTTTATGGACGGCAACGCCCTGAACGGCGACGGCTATACTATTGTGCTGCAGCCGGGACAAGTGGTGACGAAGCAGCTGGAAGTGCTGCCCAATTCCGACTTCGACTACGAGGACATCGGTATCAGTCTTTACGACACGGAAGACATTGCACGTGTATTCACAACACTAATCTCTGCTCACTTTGTGCCTTCGGCCGGTAAGGTGAAGATCGCCACGCCAGGTGACAAATGGGTAATAAATACGGAAAGCAGTTATGACGCCAAGCGGCAAAGCTACTTCCTGCCTGTGCGTATCGAGGGCTTCGACGTGAACTATCGAGGCTTCGACCATATCGAGCTGCAATACAAGTTGTCAACACAGGGCGACAAGGACTGGGTGAATGTATGCTCATTCTACAACGACCGTCAGTTGATGGCTCAGGCCAGCGGTATGGTGGACAGTATTCCTTCCGATGGAGCCATACAGACACGTTTCTTCGGTGAGACGGATCCCATCGAGCAGCGCTACGACCTGCGGGCAGTGGTCTATTGCCGATATGGCAACGGATTCCTGACGGCTTCGTCGCCCATCCTGAGCGGCATCAAGGATACGCGGCGCCCCGTACCATTCGGTACGCCGCAGCCCCAGAACGGCATTCTGGGTATTGGGGACGATATCAAGATAGCCTTCTCGGAGCCGATTGCCGGCAACTATCTCAGTGCCATAAACAACTTTGAAGTGTTGGGCACTCCGAATGGAGGTGATATCTCGCTCTCCACTCAGCTCAGTTTCGGCGGCAACACTATGGCCTGGTCTCAGGCAGACTGCAACCTGTCGGGCAAGAGCTTCACTGTGGATATGATGATTAATCCGGCCCTGACGGATAGGGATATGATAATCTACAGTCACGGCAACAATGAAACGGGCGTAAGACTGGGTGTCACATCCGACCGCCGCCTGACGGCTGTTGTCTGTGGAAACCAGATTACGAGTACTCCCATCGCGTTCAACGGTATTCGTCAGGTGGCGCTCACCGTGCAGCAAAACAAGGACGATATGATTGTCCGTCTTTACGATGGTAACACTCTGGTGGCACAAGGCAGTGTCGAGGGTGCCAGCCAGTGCAACGATGCGTTTTGCCTTGGCTTCGATTTCGATATGGACGACAAGTTCGTTTCGTACCGGGGCGAGATGCTGGAGTTCCGTCTTTGGAACCGCTGTCTCTCTTCGGCAGAGCTTGGTGAATACGGACAGAAGACCCTTACCGGCTACGAGCACGGACTGGTTGTCAACTATGCCCTTAACGAGGGTACGGGTGATTACAGCTACGATCGTACCGTCGGAGGCAACGACCTGGATTTGTCCAATCACACCTGGCGGCGTCCCGACGGCATTTCCGTTCGTATTGACGGAAGCAAGGGACTGCGCCTGAAGCCCGATTGCTTCAACCGCACCGATTACCAGGACTACACGTTGATGTTCTGGTTCCGCACAGGCGACAGGGATGCTACGTTGATGGCTAACGGTGAAGCAAAAACGGAGCCGGATGCTCGCAACCATTTCAATATCGGTCTGCGCAACGGCATGCCTGTCTTCCGTTCGGGAGGACGGGAAGTAGCAACCGATATCTCCGTCAACGATAATGCCTGGCACCACTACGCCATGACGGTATCGCGCAGTCGTAACGTGGGCAACATCTATATTGACAAGGAACTGGTACAGACGTTTGCCGTCGACACCTTGGGCGGTATCATGGGCAACAATCTTGCCCTGGGTGCCACCTATACCTCGTCCACGGAATGTGAGCGCGTGCTGACCGGAAATATTGATGAGGTGGCTATGTTTGAAAGTGTGCTGCCGCAGAACATGCTGCAGACCTATGCCCTTCAGACGCCCTCGGGTAGTGAGACGGCATTGACGGTCTGGCTTGAATTCGGACGTTCCCGTCTGCAGGACGACGGCACGCAGCGTCTGATGCCCACCGGTATCAGTTTGAAGCGCTACAAGGACGCACGGGGCAACATCATTACCCTGCGCAACGACACTATCGTTCCGCAGGATGTGATTGAGACCTATGCGGACCGTTCGCAGCATGCCCCCATGACAAGCACACGCAAGCAGGACAACGTGCGCTTCAGCTATGTGGCTGACGGCAAGGATTTGCTGCTGAATCTTGATGTGCCCGACAATCAGATAGAGAAGAGCAATGTGTTTGTGACTGTGCGTGATGTTGCCGACCAAAACGGAAACACGATGGCCAGCCCGCTGACGATGCAGCTCTACGTCTATCGCAACCCGCTGCGCTGGAACATAAAGCGTGCGAAGGTGGAGGCCGACTACGGCAGGCAGACTTCCTTCGCTGCGACGATCCGCAATCTGAGTGGAGAGAGGCAGACGTTCGAGCTGCGCGATCTGCCGCTGTGGATTAAGGCATCGAAGACACAGGGTGTCATCCCAGCACTGGACGAGGAGGATATCCTGTTCGAAGTGTCACCGTATATCAACGTAGGCACATACAACGAAGTGGTTTCGCTCGTAGGAGAGAACGGAATGACGGAGCCGCTGCCAGTCTCGATTCATGTCAGCGGAGAGGCTCCCGATTGGGCTGTGGACAGCGAGCTGAAGCGGAAGAATGAGCAGATGCACATCATTGCCCGTGTCATGATAGACGGACATGTGGCCGTAGATCCCAACGATATGTTGGCGGTAACAGGTCCGTCACAGGAAGTGATGGGAGTGGCCCACGTGGATGTCGATCAAACGGCAAATGCCAACGAGGCGCTCTGTTTCCTCACGGTGTACGGTTATCCCAACCGCTCCGTGCCCCTCAGTTTCCGCTTCTACGACGCATCGAAGGGTATGACCTATCTGCTGCGCGAAAAAGAGGGACGTGATGTGGTGTTCTTAGTAGACAGTATTGTCGGTACCAGTCGTGAACCGCTCGTTCTGACGAACTCTTCTGACATTATACAGACAATCAAACTGGAAGAGGGATGGAACTGGGTGTCTGCATATATCGTGCCCAGTGATTCCGTCACCATAGGCCAGCTGCTCTATGGGACAGCTCCCTGGGAAACCGGAGATGTCATCGAGGTCGTGACACCTGCTGCCGCAAGGGCTTACTACTGCCGTGCCTCGAAGACGTCACCCGGCTATAAGTGGGACAAAGACCGTCAGAAGGTGAAGGTGGATCCGACACTCATGTATCGTATTTATGCTAAGAGCGCCAAGAAGGCCATCATTGTGGGCAACCGCAGCAAACGCGGCATCGTAGTGCAGAAGGGATGGAACCGCATCGGTTACGTGTCACCTATCAACCTGCCCATCTCTCAGGCCTTGAGCGGTTATGTGCCATATGGCAGCGAAGGTGATGTGGTGAAGTCACAGGATGCTTTTGCTATGCTGAGCCGCAACAGTGCCGGCCAGTTGGTGTGGAAAGGCACGTTGGCATACATGGAGCAGGGAAGAGGTTATATGTTGAAGCGTAAAGGCTCGGAAGAAGTTGTCTTCAGTTATCCGCAGTATTACGGCGACTCACGTTATGCGGGAGTGGTGTCCGACAACTATGCTCCGATATACCAAAGCCGTGCTGCAGCAACAATGAATATCGTGGCAGTGCCCAAGGGTATCGAGTTGCAGGAAGGCGACCTCCTCACCGTCTACAACGATGGCGAACTGTGCGGAGTGGCCGAGGCTGACGCCGACGGAACATTCTATCTGAATATCGGGGCCGTCACCAAGGCATCCCATTCGGATAAGATGAAGGGAGGCTCCCTTATCTTCCGCATCGAACGCAACGGAGAGACCATTGCTGCAACGCAGAGCGGCATCACCTATCAGGACGATGTCGTGATGGGCACTCCGGAGGAGCCGAAGGCCGTTAACTTCACGGAGGCCGGACGTTATGATGACGGCAGGTGGTATACTGTTGACGGACGCCTGTTGCCGGAACAGCCCAAGCGCTCCGGGCTTTATATTCACAATGGTAAAATTGAAATGATAGAACAATGAAAAAGTTTCTTTGCATCATAGCAGCCCTTGCCCTCGTGGCAGGGAGCTGCTCCAAAGGCGATGACGAACAGCCAACCCCCGAAACACCGACGACTCCGGTGATAGAGCCCGGCAGCGACTCACGCCCGGGATGGCAGGCGCCTGACTATCACAGTTATGAACAGACGATGACCGTCTTGCTTTATCTGCAGGATGAATTGGTTCCGTATGCCGGCAGTCAGGATTTGATATGTGCCACTGTGGGCAACGAGGTGCGCGGTGTGGCAGCAGTGGAGAAGGAAGGTGAACAGCCTTGGATTGCGTTGACCATTGGAGGCCACGGAGAGGGCGAGAGCATTTCGCTGAGTTACTATTGTGACCTACTACACCGCATTTTCACCTTGCCAGACTGGAGTTCCTTCGACAGCTCTGTTATTCCTTCCGGTACGACGGAGCTCTATACTCCGCGTTTTGTAAAATAAAAAAAATTCGTCAGTCCGTTTGTCCGATTGTCCGAAACGTCTTACCTCTTACTTCTCCACATAGTATTTCTTTCCGCCGTGGATGTAGAATCCGCTCTTGGTGGGTCTGCCGTTGAGTTTGCGGCCGGTGAGGTCGTACCATTGCTCCTCACTCTTAACTTTTAACTCTTCACTCTTAACTGCATTTATGCCCGTCGCTTCCTCTTCATCGAAGGCGAGTCTGCACGACTGCACCTCCTCACCCTCGTCCAGATCCACGTGGAAGTATGCACGGAAGGCGTTGATGGTCTTGTTCTTGCTCGGCCAGTACATCTTGTTGCCGCCGCCGAGGTAGTAGTTGCTCTTGTCGCCGCCGGTAAGCACCATGGGGTCGTAGTTGCCCAAGAAGCTCACCTTGCCGTCCTCGCTCGTGACATCGGTGTGTATGTTGTTGATGATAACATTTCGGAACACAGGGTCGCTGATGGCATCCGCGTAGTCCTTCATGGCAGGTACGGTCTTGCCATCGGTAACGGTCCAGTTGCTGCCAAGCTTATCAGCCAGTTCAGGTGGAGTCATGTCTGTAGCGTCTTTGCCCTGTTTTTTTGAAGTGCTGTGTTCGGTATAGTAACAACTTCCAAGAGAGCCCCGTATGTTCCAATCATCCGATCTCACTCTGGCAAAGGTAGCATCGAGACCTAGGGTTACCTCCTCAGGTGAGAAGAGATTGTTATAGAGGAAGACATGGTCATGGAAATGACTGGTATCATACTCTACCCATCCTACAAAGCCTCCACATTTGTTGGTGGCAGGTCCGAGCAAATTACCGTTAAAGAGGCAGTCTTTGATGGTGGTTTCATTTTGGATGACAGCTACGAATCCTCCGTGTGTGCCGTCACCGCTGACGATGCTATTGATAGTTGTGCTGACGCGGCATCTGTCGATATAGGTATAACCGGTTGCTTCTGCGATGAGTCCGCCGGCAAACTTGCGACTCGTTGTGATAGTGCCTGCCAGATTCAGGTCGCGGATATGGGCATTTTTAACGTAACGGAAGGGTGCGCAGTAGTTTTCGTCGCTTGTCAGGTTAACGGTCAGCGTATGACCATTACCGGAAAACGTACCTTCGAAACGATTGGAGCTTGTTCCCACCATCATGTTGGTTATACTGATGTCGTTGTTGAGCATAACGACTTTTCCGCTGAAGTTGTTGCCACCGTTGACAGCATTGGCAAAGGCATTCCAGTCATCAGAGGTGTTGATAATGACGTCGGGATTGGCCTTCAGCATATAGGGTTTCCCCGCTTCGATGCTTGTAGCATCCTTGAAGTAGAGGTATAGCGTGCCGTTGCTGGTATCGAAGCCGGTCTGATGTTCGTCGTACGTTCCCTCGGTATCCAGTTCCTTGAGAGTGGCGTTCGCGAAGGGAGAATCCTCTAACGCGACCGGGAAGGGCAGGCACACGGTGTTCCAACAATCGTCAAAAAGGAACGAGCGACCTGTGAGCGCAACGGTTCTCGGACTGGTGCTTTCAGCTTGCCAGTAATCGATCAGTTCGGAATTGTTGCTGTTATTGTTATCAAACTTTATCAGTCCGCAGATTTCACACTCTGCTTTATCGCTGAAAGCATGTTCCTGTGTTGTCGTCAAGCACTTGCCGGAATCAATGGAGTGTATCTTTGCGTTAATGATTGTTTTACCGGGATGGGGTGCGTATGCGTGGTTGCAGGGCATGATGTATAGTGTAGGTAATCCTGACTTACAGTATGCAACGCGATTGTCGCTCGAAGTGGGTTCATTGCCTTCTTGGAACACCATATAGTTATCAGGAAGAGTGATG
>JAEEGG010002418.1_pt1 | contig 48210 bp, 37 predicted proteins | sample 9134161 | NCBI WGS metagenome assembly JAEEGG01 (sample SAMN16246543, study PRJNA631951) | gut metagenome | biome: gut microbiome; feature: rumen; material: CR-attached | host: Bos | place: Iran: Karaj | collected 2018-10
GAACACCTCCTTCAGCTCCATGTACACGTTTTCCGCCAAGGAGAAAGATGCAGAAACTGGCTATTCCTACTTTGGCTCAAGGTATTACAGCAGCGATTTGTCCATTTGGCTGAGCGTGGACCCGATGGCTTCGAAATATCCTTCATTGAGCCCGTATGTGTATTGTGCGAATAACCCTGTTAAGTTGGTGGATCCAAATGGGGAGGAGATAGGAGACTTTTATAATGAATATGGAAGGTATTTGGGCTCTGATGGAATTGACGATCATAGGATTTACCAAACAACAAATGCAGCATGGAATAGGCATGTAAATTATTCTACAGCCCCTGATATTTCAGGAGCAGCTGGACTTGTTCAAAGTAAATACGATAATCTAAAAGCTGATCTAGAAACACACTATTTGGGTGAAACTAATGAATTTGGTCTGTTGCAATTGACAAATATGGGGAACCCTAATATTATTAATAATGGAGGGGCAGCAGAAGATACTTATTCATATACAACTAAAAGTGGAGACAAGTCACCAATGGGAAAACATGGCGATGATTGGGCTGCACCATCTCTAGCTGCGGCCTTTAATTATGCTGTTAACCAAACCGGGGTAACAGTAGTGGTAAATGATGTATCTGCTTATGATGGAATAACCAATTTGGGTCACAAATCTCATAGAAATGGATTTTGTGTTGATTTTCGTTATGTAACAGAAGATGGAATGGGGTCGTCCAATTATCTTAATTTGACACCAACCCAAATTAATCTTAACAATGTTTTTTTGGATGCGCTTCACACTGCGGGATTTCGAAGTATCAGTGGAGGTGGGGATGTTAAATCAACATTGAAGGATCCATCCATTCATTACAACCATATTCATATTGACAGAAAATATTGAACATGAAAAAGTGTTGTTTGTTTTTATTGCTTTTACTTTGTTTTGTTACAAGCAAGGCTGTGGAACCGTGGTCGGGGATAGGTGTTGTGTTTTTCAGATGCCATTATCCGGAAATGACAGAAGAATCAATAGATCTTGACATTTATGACTCCACTTTTACCAGAATAATCATGACAATTAATTCCAAAAATTATTACACAGTCAAAGAGGTTGGTTTTGTGGAATTTGCCAATGAGGTTAAAGGATTATGTATAGTCTCAATTCAGGACAATGCTATAAAAGTGATTCTTAATGATAGAGATAATCACGCCCAATATGGATGGTTGAAAATAGACAACAAGAATATCAACTATTACCTTTGGTCATCATTAATACCCTATCAGAAAGAAGTCTTTCCGATAAACAATGAGAATGGTGTGGCAACGATACCTTTTTTCAAAAATCCTGACGGGGAAATCTTAAATGTTGAGATTCCCAAGATGAATGAAGTATGGTATGATTATAAGAATGAAATTGTAAAAGTGTTTGATTGTGATCTGATTCCAACAGGACAAGTCTGCCAAGGAACGTGGATGCAAATTGATATTTCGTTTCCTCACGATGAAGGTCTAGGGGATTTTGAATATCATCGCATTCAGTGTTGGATTCGTTATCTTGATGATTCTGGTCATCCTTTGGTTTGGTATCATACGCGGGACTAACATGCATATTCCGCTCAATACCCGTTCAATTCCCAAAGGGTGGGGATTGCGGTTTAAGGCCGCAATAAAGTTTTTTCCTATTTGTGGAATAAGTGGTGTGACAGAAAAAAAATATTATCTTTGCATTGTCAAACAATCTAGTATGATTCAGTGTTTTGCATATTCCACATCCCCCTCGCCCTGCCCCATCGCAGAGTCTCACACCTTCTCCGCCAAAGAGAAAGACACCGAAACCGGCCTAAGCTACTTTGGTGCAAGGTATTACAGCAGCGATTTAAGCATCTTGCTGAGCGTGGACCCGATGAGTGACAAATATCCCTCGCTTTCACCGTATGTTTATTGCGCAAATAACCCAATAAAACTGGTGGATCCGAATGGGGAGGAAATAGGGGATTATTATAACTGGAAAGGAAAATATCTCGGCTGGGATGGACATAATGATGACAAAATATATTTTGTGCATGGGAAAAAAGATGAGAGAATTTTAAAAAAAGCAAATGGTAGCCCTGTCCATCCAGATGAAGTTAATATTGATGTAACTACTTCAAAACAAGCTGTTCGTGAAATATTGTATGTCGCGGATATGACTTCTTACAACGGTGAATTATGGGAAGAGGCCTCGTATTTAACGACAAAAGGCCGCTATACAGACGGAGGTCCTAATATTAATTGCCTTTTGGAAAATGAAGACCCTTATGTTGACGTAAACTATGAAGGAGAAATAATAGTAAGTGTTCATAGTCATTTGCCTTATTTGACGATAAAAAACAGCGATGAAATCAAATCTTACAGCGCACTTAGGCCATCTACAGCCGACAAACTCATAAAATCAACTCAAAATATCATCACAGGCCCTTTAGGAGATACTGAATGGATAAGTTTTGCAAATGGCAAAAGCGGATTTTGGAGTACTCCTGAACGAGGTGCTGCGTTTTATGACGAGAATTGGAACTATCAAGGAGACATTACTATCAGTAATTTAAGAAAAATAAATATTTGGTAATCACACTCATATAGAGCAATATAATATCCATCAATAAAGAGATTGTTCATGCTTAAATATTAATTGGCCACCCTCAATGAATATAAAAATCGCAACAAAATTAATCGTATTAATGTTTTTTTTTAGGATCGGGAACGTGTTTTCTCAATCTATCACTTTCAATTGGACTTTTTTTGTAGATGGAAAAATACCTGAAACCGCAGACTGTTGGCTAATCATACCTCAGGATGATTTTAACGATTCCGTCAATTGCGAATATCGAGTGGGCGAATTTGTTATCTCAAAAGATGTATTAAATATGATTATGAGGACAAGTTCTGACAATATTGTTTTGAATTTTATTTACACAGACTATAAGAACAAGTATGCCTATCCATTGACCATTCAGAAATCATTTTTTTTACCAAATTATTCTTCGTATATTATATTTAATATTGATAATATAAATATAAAAAAAAGAAAATATTATATTGAAATTATCGGCGAGGGATTCAAGGTGATCCCGCCATATCCGAGAAAAAAATCAATGTATAATGTTTTTAATGGTCAAAGAATGAAATCCCAGCATAGAAGTAAAGGTACAGATACTATTTTGATGGAAAAAGTGCCTTGAAACAACATAAAGATGCTATCAAACAAGCAATTGTAAATCAATATGGAGGAGAAAAGGATAATGGCTCTGTTGTAAATGTTGATGTTGACATTGAAATTAACGGTGAAAATGATGGTTCTCGTCATAGTATATATTTAGTAAATAAATGTTCAAAGCCAGATCTTGCAGGAGAAGCCGAAGAAGGGGGGAAATATATGAATACTAATATGAATGAAGTCGACGTAAAAGAGCCTTCAAGTTTTTTATCCAAAGAATCAAGTAATCTATTGCAAGGAAACAAACAACTAATCAAAGGTCATTTATTTAAGAAAATACTGTTTTTAATGGTAAACCTCAGGAATTTCATATTGATGTCAGAGACGTAAAGATGGTTTTTCTTTCACATGATAGGACATGTGACACGTTAGATTACTATATTATCAAACATAAAATGAAATATTTGGAGTGAAAGTTTTTTTGTATTATGTCCCCATAAAACTGTCCTTTCGCCATGGATTTTGAATATGACTCTTATAACCGCATACAGCGCATGACCTACCCCGACGGGGAGGTGGTGAGCTATGAGTATAATAAGGGAGGTCTGTTGAAGTGGGTGTCGGGGTTGAAAAACGATATTCCGTATTCTTATATAAATGACATAAGATATAATAAGTTTGAGCTGAAGGAAAGTGTTGAGTATGGCAATGGCACTGTTATGACGTATGATTATGACCAGTTACAGCGACTGAAACATTTGGAGAGTAATACGGCTCAGCAGGAAACTATGCAGGAGATTGAGTATGAGTATGACGGTGTGGGTAATATCACTAAAATCACCAACAGTGCGGGTGCTTTGGCTAACGGATTGGGCGGCACCTACAACAACGAGTACACTTACGACAACTTGTACCGTTTGAGTACCGCCGATGGAGATTGGCAAGGCATGGAATTTCTGGACTATAATCTGAAAATGTCCTACTATAAAAACGGCAGGGTGGAGCATAAAAAATTGATGGCCAACACCATGACAGCCGCCGGCCATACGGATATAAACTACCAGCGCAGATACTTTTATGATAACAGTTCCCAGCCGAACACACTGACACGCATAGAGGAACAGGAATGGATGAGTCCCAACGGCAATTCTGGAGGAAGTGGTGGCGGACATGTGATAGGAATCGCCCCAGTAACCCCATATACTCCCCCCGTGACTTATGAACACGAATTTGAATGGGATGCTAGTGGAAATATGACATACCATCACCATGAGGGTGAGAACAGTAGCTATGAACGTTACCTCTGCTGGGATGAGGTGAACCGCTTACAGGGGGTGGTGGATGACACGCACCAGAGCTTCTACCAGTATGACGCGAACGGGGAAAGGACTTACAAATTGACTACCAGCGAACAAGCACAAATGGTCAACGGCCACTGGTATTACTACACTGTCATGGACAACCCCACCTTGTATGTCTCACCATATTTAGTGGTCACAAGACAGGGTTACACCAAACACTACTATGCGGAGAATGAACGTATAGCGAGCAAGATAGGCATGGGCGGGCTGACAGATATTTGCCAGTGCCTTTGTCCCGACATGACATTGCAGTCTGGCAACCAGGGAGGAGATCCCATGAACCAACTGCCTTATGAGCCTGCTGACTTGACTGATTGTGAGGGGCCGGAAGAGTGTTTTTATGATAAATTGTCCCTTAACAACAATCATTTTGAAAGAGTTATGAGAGAATGTTTGGAGAGCAACCCTAATGTTGAACCCAATACCTTAAACGAAGCATTATATAGTTTCAGGGAAAATATGGAAGAGTACGAGCCCGATTGTTACTGGTACCATCCCGACCACCTTGGTTCCTCTTCATGGATAACCTACACCGACGGCGAAGCCGTCCAGCACCTGCATTATTTGCCTTGGGGAGAAAACTTCGTGGACCAGCAGAACACCTCCTTCAGCTCCATGTACACGTTTTCCGCCAAGGAGAAAGATGCAGAAACTGGCTATTCCTACTTTGGCTCAAGGTATTACAGCAGCGATTTGTCCATTTGGCTGAGCGTGGACCCGATGAGTGACAAATATCCCTCACTTTCACCATACGTTTATTGCGCAAATAACCCCATTAAGCTGGTGGATCCGAATGGGGAAAAAGTATTTATAACAGGTGAGGGAGAAGAGTGGGCTACAGAACAATTATCAAATTCATATCAAAAATTGAATATTACTAGAGATGAGTTTGGTATGTTGAGCACTGAGGTTGATGATATAACATCTTTATCCAAAGATGAAAAGAAAATTTATGAAGCGATTAACTCAAATGATGTTATTGTGAATATAATAGTGGAAACAGGTAATCGTTTTAATACAGAATTTGGAGATTTTGAAATGGATCAATCTTCTGGCTTTGCAGGGAATGTGCTTTCTAATGATAAAAGCATGGCGTTTACTCGTCAATTGATTAGTAAATCGAAGGTTATAGAAAACTATTATTCAAACGAAAGGGGCAAACTTATTGCACATGAACTAACTGAATCGTATTATGGAGGGAAATTCTCTATAGAAAAACAATGTATAGCACCACCGGCAAAATGGGCATACGGCCAAAATCCGTATAACTTTAATCCTCATTATCGATTTGCCCATGACAATGCAACATTTCAACCTTATAGTAAAAGAGATTGCAGAAACATGTTTTGTGAAGGATTTTCATGTTCACCAATAAAATACGATTTTTTTTATGAGAAAATGTTAAGACCATGAAATTATTGATATTCAAAATTATACTTATATTAGGTTTAACATTATCAATAGAACATTGCTACGCACAAGCAAGAGACACTTGTTTTTTGGAAACTGAAAAAATCCATTGGGTAATCGAATCAATCCCTGATACGATTTGTTTTGAAGAAGCCGTATACGATTCAGTTCTCTGTTCATATTATGTGGTTGCCATAGATACTAATCCTAATGGTTATAAAGATGATTCTCGGAAATTTAATTTAATACATGTAACAGATAGAACAAATCTTTTCATGTTTTCCATTGTAACTTTTTGCGAAGAGACTCTTGATTGTAGCACACCTATTCAGATAGGGAAATGGTATGACCTTAGGCTAAGGTCAGTAGGCGATAATGATTTATTCTGGCGAACAAACTATCTGGACAGAACTTTTGAAGTTACAATAAACGACAAAAATGTATATATATATTCAAAAACACTAAAATTCAGAGTAGTCACAACTGATTATATTAAAGAGCTGTTTTATATCGGACCATAAAACATTACGGAATTATTAATAATCATTGTAATTGATTCAGCAAATCAAAATTGTAAAAAAAAGAAGGGAAGATGCCCGTTGTCCAAACATACAGTTCCCAACATCCATTGAACTACGCAGAAAAATCTTTTTTTGCCATTCGACAACCGTTTTGTTCTATTCACACCTTCTCCGCCAAAGAGAAAGACACGGAAACAGGTCTAAGCTACTTTGGAGCAAGATATTACAGCAGCGACCTGAGCATCTGGCTGAGCGTGGACCCGCAAAGCAACAAATATCCCTCGTTCTCACCGTATGTTTACTGCGCCAACAACCCCATAAAACTGGTGGACCCGAATGGGGAGGAAGTAATCCCTATTTTCAGTACATCTGGTGAATTGTTAGGTACAGATAGCAAAGGATGGAAAGGAACGGCTATAGTGATGGAAAAAAGAGATTTTAAAAATGGAATGAAACATGAGGATGCAATGAAAAAAGGGACTGAATTAGATAAATATGGGAAAGGCATTAATATTTCAGATTCTGACTGGGAAAAAGTTAAAGCAAATGGTGGAGAAAGGATGTCGCCAACAGTGGAAAATCATAGCAACGAAGATGTTTACTTTAAACCAGAAACCGATATTGGAGACTGGAATAATAATGATGCATATAAAATAGAAGCCGGAAAAGATTTGTATATGCCAGTTGATGGTGTCGCCACTTCAAAATATAATGATAATGTAGGTAAGATACCTACGGGTGCCACTGTTAAAATCACAAAGGAAGGAGGTCTCAATATAGATTTCCATGGATTTGGTGGATTAATCAGATTACATCCAGATTATGGATGGGTTGATAAAAAATGGCAAAGAAAACAAAAAAAGGCTGGAGACCATTCGTGGGACAAGTTGTTTGAAATGGCAGATCAAATAGGAAGGAGGCCTTATTGATGAATAAGTGCACCATCAAAAAAAGAGCGAAACTGTTCTTTTCAAGACTTGCTATAGTTTATAGTCTCGTTTCTATTATTTTTTATATTGCACTAATTGTCACTAAAATATCTAATAAAGAAATTCTTGTTCCAGAAGTATTTAAGATAATACCACTCTATTTATTATTTGTTTGTTTTTTTTTAAGCCTCATTTATTGCGTTATTATACTTATAAATAAAGAATTTTACATACCTAAACTGTTGTTTATTTTATGTGTAAATGATTTGTTGTTATTGTTGGTCTGGCTTTGGGATCCTTTTTCATTGTTATCTTTTTTCCTTGGATGAATGTTTTGAGGAATAGATAGCACTAAACAATTTACTAGCCGACGATAGTGTGCAAAATTTCATTATCTTTGCATTATTTGGGGAAATAAAAAAGATTATCTATGAGGACACTGACAATTAAGGAAGTTGAGCGAATAGTACACGATGACGAGAACCGCGAGATGGAGGCGAAGAAGACAACAGGCGAGCTGATTGCCGGCATGCAGTCGGGCTGTGCGTTCCTGAACACGGATGGCGGGTGGCTGTTCTTCGGTGTTCACCCGACAACCTTGGCTATTCTTGGACAAGACGTGGCTGACCGCACTCGGCAGGAAATTGCCTGGGAATTGCGGAAGTTCGCACCAGCCATCGATCTGGCAGCACAATACATTCCAGTGCCGGGCAGAGAGGGAAAGATGGTGATTGCCATCTATTTCCCTGCGCCCATCTACGACCGCACGCCTTACACCTATGACGGCAAACCATACTTCAGGGTGGAGAACACCACCATGCCTATGCCTCGCGAGATGTTTGACGAACGCATCCGACTGAGCAACCCCAAGAAGTTCAGTTGGGAACTGACGGCTTGTGAGGGGGCTACGTTGCGCGACATCGACAATAAGACACTGGTTTCAGCCATCAACAAAGGCATCAACAAGGGCAGGATTCCAGCCAGTGCTGCCTCGGCACGCTCGACCGTGGAGCGGCTGCGTCCGTTTAACGTGCTAACAGGCAAAGACGGGGTGACCAACGGTGCCGTGGCGCTGTTCGGCAAGGAGCCTGTGCGCTTCTTTTCGCATTGCAAAATCAAGCTGGCGAGGTTTGAGGGAAAGAACATGGACAAGTTCAGAGACCAGCTGGTGGTGGAGGCGAACCTGTTTCAGCAATTGGAAGCCATCGTGGATTTCTGTCGCAAGCACATGTTCCTCTCGGGCGATCAGGATGATTTTGACAGCAAAAACGAACTGACGGTGCCGCTGAAGGTGGTGCGCGAGGCTGCCCTGAACCTGCTGGCGCACCGTACGTGGTGGGGCGAGGCGAGGGTGCCCAGCGTGAATATCTTTGACGATAGGGTGGAGTTTATGAATCCAGGGGCATTTCCTCCTGGTACTGAACCCAAGGATTTCCTGAAACGTCCGCACTCGGAGCCCGTGAACGAAAAGATTGCCACTGCGCTGTTCAAAGGTGGCGAGATGGAGGGTTGGGGCCGTGGTATCCCGGATATCTACGATCTTTGCAAGGAGGCTGGAATGCCCGAACCGGAGTTTGATTTTGTGCCTAATTTTGTATGTTTGACCATTAGGTTCAAGAGCCCGCTGATGCCGTATATGAGTGGGGGTGTAAATGGGTATGTAAACGGGGGTGTAAATGGGTATGTAAATGATGCGCTGAAATCGCTTACCCTGAGCCAGCGAAAGGTGTACGACATTGTGCATAATAATCCTGGCGTGAATACAAAGCAAATTGCAGACATGCTGGATAAGTCGCCCAGAACAATCGAGAAACACCTGACAGCATTGAGAATGAAGGTGTTGATTGAGCACAAGGATTCTGACAAGACTGGAGGGTATTATCCGTTAGTCACCAAGTAATCAACAAACCGTGTCATTTTTATGGCAACCTGGGCGAGGTTACGAAAAATAACCGTATCTTTGCGCTGCCGTACGAGACAAAACCTATACTTTCGCTATGGAATACAAGTATGACAGTCGGAAAATTTGCGCAAGCCAAATGAAAAGAGAACAAATTTTCTTTTCCGTGTCGCACTTTGCCATGCCCCTTCCAACTGTCAACTGTAGCCTGTCACCTGTAACCTGGACTCACACCTTCTCCGCCAAAGAGAATAATCGGCTCAAAATAAGCCGATTATTCACAAAATATCGAAAAAAATTGTAAACTTACAGGGTTGTGACCGCTAATCGAACTTGATAGCAACCAAAGGACTGCTCTTGCGGGCGACAAGGTAAGCTGGAATGACCAATATGGCCATACATAGCACCAGAACGGCCACATTCACCGCCAAAATCAAGGGTATATTGAACGCTACTGGCACGTAGGAGACATAATATGTAGCGGCATCCAAGCGCACCCAGTGCCATTGTTGCTGTGCCCAGCATATCAATAATGCCACCAAATTGCCCCATAGCAGGCCTTTCAGCAAGATATCTGCGGCTATCATCAAAAAAAGCGACACCACCGACTTGGTTTTCATACCCATGGTCTTCAACAGGCCAATGGTCGCTGTCTGCTCTATCACAATGATGAAAAAAGCAGACATCATGGTGATCAAGCATACACAAAAGGTAATGACCAGCAATACGATGACATTGGTGTCGAAGAGGGCTATCCACTGGAAGATCTCCGGAAAAACCTGTTTGATACTCTCCGCTTTCAAGTTGTAACCTATCTTCAAGTCTATTTTCTGGGCCAACTCATCCAAATTCTTGTCATCATGGAGCAGCACCTCCATGCCACCCACCATGTTGCTGTCCCACTGGTTGAGTTTCTGTATCTGCCGCAAGTCCACCAAAGCCATCTGGCTGTCATATTCTGGCAAGCCCGTCTCATAAATCCCCACTACAGTGAAGCTACGCTGCATTGGCGGATCTTGCACAAAATAAGTCCTCACCTTGTCTCCTACATTCAGTTTTAGTCTTTTAGACAAGGTAGAGGAAATAATAATATCTTTGGAAGTGAGCGTATCTTCCAAAGTCAACAATTCTCCTGCTATCAGATTTTTCTTAAAATGCTCTTTATCAAAACTTTTGTCTATACCTTTCAGCACCACCCCTTCCACTTGGTCATCCGTTTTGATTACCCCGGATTTTGTGGAGAAACATTGCAGGGATTTCACCTCGGGCATAGCCTTGATTTCCTCTACAAATGTCTGGTTTTTGTCAAAAGGCACGGGTTCAAACGAATAGTTCATATCGTAATTGGAGATACGGATATGTGAACCCATAGCCACTACCTTATCGCAGATAACTTGCTTATAACCTGTAGTTACCGCAATAGAAACAATCATCACCACTATACCCAAGGCGACACCAGCCACGGACAGTCTCACAATAGGCCGTGAAAAACTGCTGTTTTCCCCTTTCAGCAGTTTCCGCGCCACTTGAAGATAAAATCCGAATGACGACATGATTAGAACATATAATTATAGCCCACTCTGACTATGGGAGTGTACCATGCGCCATAATAATTCACTCCGTCTGGATTATATTGATATACAGGCAACAAGATAACGGTAGATATACTGGAATGCTCAGTCAAGTCTTTGCGGTAACCAGCACCTACGAGAAACACATGCGAAGAACTTCTGAATCTTTCCACCTCGTTGCCATACATGTCGTATTTTCTGACCGGAAAATTAACGAACTCATATTCTACATGCAACACCAATTGTCTATCGATGAGATAAGCCTCCACATACGGGCTAACCCCAAAAGTATTGCTCACCTCCTTCATGGGCACATTCCATCTGAAAACGTAGGTGGCAGTCACACCTATTGCCAACTGTTCGATAGGGACAAAAGCAAACTTAGGCTGTATCTGCAATCCCATCAAAGCACCGATTTCCACTCCAATATTACCACCCGTCTGGAATTTGATTTTACGGTCCGGATTATCTTTGGAGGAAACAGTACGAAGACTCTTGGGGAGGGGCACGTCGAATTTTACCTGTGCCCACACCCCTTGAGCAATGAATAACATCAATAGGAAAATGATTATTCTCTTCATTTCGTTTTTATTTGCCTGCTGCCTGGCAAGCAGTGATAGCCACAAGGCTGACGATATCTTCAACGGAGCAACCGCGTGATAAGTCGTTGATAGGAGCTGCCATACCCTGCATCACAGGACCGACAGCATCGGCACCAGCCATACGCTGCACCAGTTTATAGGCGATATTGCCCACTTCCAATGACGGGAATACAAGGACATTAGCCTTACCAGCCACGGGGCTACCAGGGGCTTTCTTCTCGGCCACAGACGGGATGATTGCGGCATCGGCCTGCAAATCACCATCGATTACCAGTGTGGGATCCATCTCTTTGGCAATGCGGGTAGCGTTCACCACCTTGTCCACCAATTCGTGTTTAGCGGAACCCTTGGTAGAGAAGCTCAGCATGGCGATACGCGGTTCGATACCAGCGATATTGCGGGCGGTTTTTGCGGTCACCACAGCAATCTGAGCCAACTTGTTCTCGTCGGTGTTCGGATCGGCAGCACAGTCTGCGAAGACCATAATACCATTGTCGCCCCATTTCTTGTCGGGGAAGCACATGATAAAAGCACCTGAAACCACAGAAATGCCAGGCAGAGTTTTAACAATCTGGAAGGCGGGACGCAACACATCGCCGGTAGCATGCTGGGCACCGGTAACTTCACCGTCGGCATCACCGTTCTTGATCAGCAAAGTGGCCAAATACAAGGGATCTTCCACCAGCTTGCGGGCTTCCTCAATGGTCATGCCTTTTTTCTTGCGGATTTCGTACAGCATTTCAGCATAGAATTCCTTCTTGGGGTTATCCATCGGGTCAATGATTTCGGCTTTGCCGATATTTTTCAAGTTCCATTCTTTGGCTTCGGCCTCAATGGTAGCTTTGTTACCCAATAAGACGATGCCCGCATAGCCGTTTTCGAGGATAATGTCGGCAGCTTTCAGGGTTCTTTCTTCTTCACCTTCAGCCAAAACGATGCGTTTGTTGACAGTTTTCGCTTTTTCCTTGATTTGATCAATAATACTCATGAGTTCTTCTCAGCGGACCTCTGAACCTTATATCTTTCGCTCGCATCCTTTGGCAACACGAAGTCCTTTAATGCTGCCAGTAATGCTTTGCGGATTCTAAATTACAACCTGCAAAGTTACAAAAAATTTTAATGTGCTAGTGTTCTCATTAAATTAAGAACTAAAAATTAAGAGTTTAAGCTGCGTTTCCTCTCATAGCCCAAACTCATAACCCAAAGCTATTACACAAAGAACAACGCCACACCTATCACACTGATAACCGCACCAATCACCTCCCGGACAGTGACTTTCTGATGGAAGAGAAAGGCTGCCGGGGCGATAATGAGGATAGGCGTAAGCGCAAAGATGGTCTGGGCGATACCGGTGGAGGTGTAAAGGGTGGCCAACAGCGAGGCACTGACACCGATAAACGGACCGAAAATAGTGGAAACCAAGGCACACCCCATCGCTTTGCGGTCGCAAACCGCATGATGCAGCTTCGAAAGACCGTCTTTGTTGAACAGCATCAATGCTAGGAAAAAGCCTGCCAAGCCAATAAATGCGCGAATCATAGTGGCCGCAAAAGGAACACTGAAGCCTATCGGCACGGGCAGTATCGCTCCATCGGGTATGTCGAAGCCGGAAAGTCCTGCCGCCACAACTGATTGCTCATAATGTAAGAGTCCTATCTTGCTGATTACCAGTCCGACACCTTGCCCAATGCCTGCCATGGCCGCATAGAATATACCTTTGGCAGGCAGTTTCAGTCGCACCCCATGGGTTGTTTTTGATGCAGAATCATCTTTGGAAAGAATAGACAGGGCAATACCGCTAAGTGTGATTACCATGCCAAGGATGGCCTGAAGGCGCATTTGCTCACCCAAAAACAGGCGGCCGGTAATAGCCGCTGTGGGGGCCGACAGCGTCATAAACAGCTGTCCGAAGCGGGAACCGATATGGATATAGCCTTGCATCAGGCAGTAATCCCCAATAACGTAACCCACTAAGCCTGAAAGCAATAGCCATAACCACGTACTACCATCCGCATAACGGGGATAAGGGGTACCCATGATAAGCCACAGGGTCAAAGCCAAGAGCACCAGCGACATGGACATGCGCATAATGTTGAACGGCAACGAGCCCATGCGTTTCGACCCCACCTCAGCGAAAAGCGCCGTGATCGTCCACGCAATAGCTACACAAAGCGATATGGTTTCTCCGATAAACATCTGACAGTTTAAGTATAAATTCTTACAATTATCAATTTATTTACGCTTTTTTGTAACAAACTATGATTCCCTGATTTTACACAAAAGCAAGTCGCCACAATTGGATTTGACCTCTTCATAAATTTCTCTGCAACGCTGTTCTCTCAGTTTGTTCTTCGTGCCCACTTCTATCATATCCTTCAAAGTAGGATTGCCCGTACCATTGACGGATGTGGCATGCTCACCATTATACCCCTCCGTGCATAATGTCAAGTCGTATGCGGGAGCAAGACGCCATGAATATTGTCCCTTTCCGTCATCTAAAACGGTAAAACTGAAGTTTTTGCAATGGTCGTCTTTGTTATCAGTCAAATAATTGAATACCATCCGGCGGAATATTTCTTCCACGTCCTTGGCATTTTGAGTGAGAAATCCTGTCAGCGCAAGAAGGTTTGCGTAATCGAGATAAGGCATGGTCAACGACAGACACAACAAACCACCAGCTGTAGCCGTGTGAATTCGTTCACCATTCGGTGCGATATCAAAACGACGTGTTGTAAAGTAGCGACCATTAGTCAGCATACAATCAGGAACATTGATGCCACATTGCTTGGCCACCTCATTATAATGGAGTTCCTGCTGCCCAATATCAACGGGGTCGTAATAGTGACGGAACTTTATGAGCCAGTGGCCTTTACTATCGCTGAAAATGGCCTTGGGACGGGCACCACCACTGTTCCCGCTATTATATAACAGCAAGCCAGCATCGATATCTTGCTTTTCTTTCAGTACTTCCAATGCCTTTTCTTGCAATAGGTCAAAATTAGAGGTATTGTTCTCTTTAACTATAATTGTTTCAGGATGATAAGTCAAAGCCCCCATACCGCCATTGCCAACAATGCTCAATCTGTCGAGAGCTGAAAGATCTGCGTCATTGATGCCCTCGCGCAATAAAGCTTTGTGAAGCAAGTAGCGACCATAACCATCCGGGAGACTATCTTCGAAAATGCCAAAATTGCCATGAAAAGGCTGGTGTTTGGCTAAAAACAAGCCTGGTTTCAACGGAAGTTCCAAGGGTGATATACTGAATCCGTTGGACAGCCAGTAACTGTCATATTCAAAGGCACAAAGACGGTTGTCGGGAGTAAGAGCCAACGTACCAACAACCTGTCCATGATATTTCACAATTAATTTGTCCGTTTTCATTTCTTGTAAGCTTTTGTTTTACCAGAATTTCTGCGGATTTGCGTCAGTTCTTCCATGGTTGAATATTTCGGATTGGAGAACAGACTTTTGATTTCAGAGGTGTAGCCCAACGCCATTGCCAGTCCTATCAGATTTTTCAGCGAAATAAGCCCTTTTTGCTCAAACCGTACCACGTTGCTCACAGCAACACCAGCCCGCTCAGCCACCTGTTCTCGTGTCAGCCCTTTTTCTACCCTGCGATGGCGGAAATCTGCCGCTATCTGCTTACTAATCTCATCAACATTATTGAGCAAATAGCTTTCAAGAACTGATAACATATTATCTGTATTATGGTTAATCATATTGAAACAACTAAAATATTATCAGTTGCAAAGATACAATTTTTTTCGATAATAAAGAAGGTAAAAATGAATATTTTACTTAATTTCTGTACAAAAAAATCCAGACCAACAAAGCGACCTGTGCTATCAGAATAATCGGTACACCATAGCGGAACTTCGCATGTTGGGTTTTGTGGCGCCATACGCGCATGCCCAACCATGCCCCGACGCTGCCACCAATGGCCGCCACCCCCAACAGTACACTCTCGGGAATCCGCCACCGCGCCCGCTGCGCTTTCCACTTGTCCACCCCATACAGGAAAAAAGTGAATACATTGATAATCACAAGGTAAAAGATAATAATTGTGGTAAAGGAATTATTCTGCATAGTTTTAGTAATTTATCTTATTGATTATTAAGTTATTATATGACCCTCCATCACATTTTCGGAACAAATTTCAGGTAAAAAATCACATTTTCGTCAAAATTATCATTCGCAAAGCATTTCACTAATCTTTTCGTCCATAAACTCTCTGAAATGCAATATCTGCGCACTTCTGGAGGGATTGAATAATAAATGCTCAAAATCCTTCTGTTTCTGTGATAAATTGATACTTTCTACCTTGTCCATCAGCACTTTCCTTAGCTCTGCTGCATTCTCTATGCTATTCCTTTGTTTCAAAAAATCAAAATCAGGTGATGTCTGCTGCCACAAAAAAATCGTATCGTAAAAATCACGTCCTTTGGTTCTTGCCAACAATGCCGAAAGTTTCATGGACAACAAGGTTTCCTTCGAAGGCACCGTGACAGGGAAAAAAAAACCACAACGATTGACCATAGCCGTTTGAAGATTATAGTCCACACCCTGATCTTGCGCCTCAATCTTCATTAAAAAACGTTCTTCCCTATGACCTGTAAGATTCATCTCAAACAGTAGCTCAGGGAAATAAATGTTGCGACGATATGCCGTCAGTTTGGGATTCTCCTTGTCACGAAGCTCGACTTTCAGTCCCTGAAGACGAAGGTATTCCACCAAAGAATCTGTCATTTGGATGAATTCTTCAGAGGTCAAATTTTTGCAATCGAAGTCCAAATCCTCCGAAAAACGATCAATTCCATAAACTAGTCGAAGGTTTGTACCCCCGATAAACACCAACTTTGGCGCAAAATGGGACTGCATCAAATGTTCCAAAGCCAGAAGCTCTACATATTCCTTGAGAATATACTTGTGAAACACAGCATTACCAGCTATCTGTGGAGAATAGAATGATAATACGGAGGATAAATCAATCATTTCTATATGTTTTTAGTAATAATTTCACTCTTGACTGTAACGCCTTGACACCACTTTGTGCGGAAAATGCCAGAAGCTTGTCGCAATCCAACTCTTCTTGCATCCAATATTCATCAAAACGAAGATCCTGCAACGCTTCCTCTGTGTTATATTGCGGGTACAGATACAGCAAGTCGAGGATGGCCTTTTCGGGAAAAGCGAGCAAGTAGCTGCCGTGCGGTGACAGGATCATGGGCTTGTAACCGAAGAACAAGGCAGGCTTCACCGTTTGATAACTGAACTCGCCAAATTCGTTGCTGTAGGTAGTTGGACGATTGGAGGTGACACTCGTAACGGCCGTTATCGCTTCGGGAATAATGCCATAAAAAGACAAAGCGGTATGCAAACTGATATACGATGGCGTGTAAATCCGCTGCGCCACATATCTTGCGTTTTCAGGGTTGCCCTTGAGGTCACTGAAAGCATACCAATCCTGCCTCAATTTGGACAAATAACCCTTCTTTACCCAATGATAAAGGTTAATTCTGTCGAAATCGGGTCTCCACGCACGAATTTGGTAGATGTTGAAACACCCTACCGTATGCCACTGTTCTCTAAATTCCAAATAGGTCATTCCATTTTATTCAAAAGATGTTGCAAAAATACAACTTTTCTTGAATAAAATAGACAATTAAATTTTTTTCTGAATACACAAAAAAGATGATAGAGCCTTCAACACACCACTATAAATATCTGTACCTCTTGCAAAATAAATCAAGCTGAAGTTGAAAATTATTACACCAATACCAAATTAAACAAATAAACGATTAAACAATTCAACAATTCAACAAATTTTTCGTACCTTTGCAGGTTATTGGAAAAATTTATATTAACAATGAAATATACTGAATACAAAGGACTTAACCTTTCTGAAATCGGAAAGGAGATGAAAGAATACTGGGAAGAGCACCAGATTTTTGACAAAAGCATGGCTACCCGCGAGGGGCACCCGCAGTTCGTCTTCTACGAAGGCCCCCCATCAGCCAACGGTACTCCTGGTATTCACCATGTGATGGCTCGTACCATCAAAGACCTTGTCTGCCGCTACCAGACATTGAAAGGCAAGCAAGTGAGCCGTAAAGGCGGTTGGGACACCCACGGCCTGCCCGTTGAGTTGGGCGTGGAAAAGACCTTGGGCATCACCAAAGAGGATATCGGCAAGAAGATTTCGGTGGAAGACTACAACAAAGCCTGCCGCACCGAAGTGATGAAATTCAAAGATATGTGGGACGACATCACCCGCCGCATGGGCTACTGGGTGGACCTCAAAGACCCCTATATCACCTTCGACAACAAATATATCGAATCTGTATGGTATTTATTGTCAGAGCTTTATAAGAAAGGCTTGTTATACAAAGGCTACACTATCCAGCCTTATTCTCCCGCTGCTGGCACTGGCCTCAGCTCGCACGAGTTGAACCTGCCCGGCTGCTACCGCGATGTGAAAGACACCACCTGTATCGGTCAGTTCCATGTAAAAAACAGCGAGTTGGACCGCATCAACAAACTGTTCCCCGAACTGAAAGCCGACAATTTGGACAATGTCTATTTCATTGCTTGGACCACCACACCCTGGACCTTGCCGTCCAATACCGCTTTGGCTGTAGGTCCGAAAATCGATTATGTGCTGGTGAAATCCTTCAACGCCTACTCTGGAAATCCCATTTTCATCATCCTGGCCAAGCCCTTGCTGAATGCCCATTTCCCCGCCAAAAACGCCGAACTGGCATTCGAGGACTATAAACCTGGCGACAAAAACATCCCCTTCAAAGTGTTGGGCGAAGTGAAGGGTACAGATTTGGTGGGTATTGAATACGAACAACTGATCCCCTACGTCAACCCAGGACCCAACGCTTTCCGCGTGATTCCGGGCGACTATGTGACCACCGAAGACGGTACGGGTATCGTACATATCGCACCTACTTTCGGTGCCGATGATAAGCGTGTGGCCGCTGAAGCCGGTATCGATGGCCTGATGATGGTGGACAAAGCTGGCAATCTGCAGCCTATGGTGGACAAAACCGGTAAGTTCTTCAAAATCGAAGATCTGGATGAGGAATTTGTCCGCAACAGCGTCAATGTAGAGCTGTACCAGACTGTGGCTGGCCGCTACGTGAAGCCTGATTACGAGAAAGAAGGCGAAAAACATGACGAGTCATTGGATGTTTATATCTCTTTGTGGCTGAAACAGCAAAATAAGGTCTTCAAGATTGAGAAACATGTGCATAATTACCCGCACTGCTGGCGTACCGACAAGCCCGTGCTGTATTATCCTCTGGATTCCTGGTTTATCAAAACCACAGCTTTCAAAGAGCGCATGATTGAACTGAACAAGACCATCCAATGGAAACCCCAAGCCACTGGTTCCGGCCGTTTTGGCAACTGGTTAGAGAATCTGGTAGATTGGAACCTGTCGCGTTCACGTTTCTGGGGCACTCCCCTACCCATCTGGGCTACCGAAGACCGCAAGGAACTCATCTGCATCGGTTCCATCGAGCAGCTGATGAAAGAAATCGACAAGGCTGTGGCCGCCGGCATTATGAAGGAAAATCCTTACAAAGACTTTGTAGTCGGTGATTTCAGCAAAGAAAACTATGCTAAAATAGACTTGCACAAACCTTACGTGGACGACATTTATCTTGTTTCCTCCACAGGACAGAAAATGACCCGCGAGCCCGATTTGATCGACGTGTGGTTTGACTCAGGCGCTATGCCCTACTGCCAGCTGCACTATCCCTTCGAAAACAAGGAATACTTCGAACAACGCTTCCCGGCCGACTTTATCGCTGAAGGCGTGGACCAAACCCGTGGCTGGTTCTTCACCCTGCATGCCATCGCTACCATGCTGTTCGACTCTGTAGCATATAAAGCTGTTGTTTCCAACGGTTTGGTATTGGATAAAAACGGCAATAAGATGTCCAAACGTCTGGGCAATGCCGTTAACCCCTTCGAGACCATCGACAAATATGGTGCCGACCCCACCCGCTGGTATATGATTACCAATGCCCAGCCATGGGATAACCTCAAGTTCGACACCGAAGGCATCGCTGAGGTGCAGCGCAAGTTCTTCGGAACCCTGTACAATACCTACAATTTCTTCGCCCTCTATGCCAATATCGATCATTTCGAGTACAAAGAAGCCGATATTCCGATTGAAAAACGTCCCGAAATCGACCGTTGGATTCTGTCGGAACTGAACACTTTGGTGAAGAACTGCGACGCCAACTATGCCGACTACGAACCCACCAAGGTGGGCCGTGACATCCAGCAGTTTGTGGACGAAAATCTCAGCAACTGGTACGTGCGCCTATGCCGCCGCCGTTTCTGGAAAGGCGAGTACAGCGAGGACAAGATTTCCGCATACCAGACACTGTACACCTGCATGGAAACCATCGCCAAACTGGCCTCTCCCATCGCTCCGTTCTTCATGGATAAGCTCTTCCTCGACCTCAACCGTGTGAGCGGCAAAGAAACCGTGGAATCTGTCCACCTGTCAGACTTCCCGAAGGTTCACGAAGAATACATCGACAAAGATCTGGAAGAACGTATGGAAATGGCCCAGCAGATTTGCTCCATGGTGCTTTCACTGCGTAAAAAATCCAATATTCGCGTGCGTCAGCCGCTCGGCAAAATCATGATTCCGGTGCTGGAAACCGCCAACTTCAAGGAACAGATTCTGAAAGTGAAAGACCTCATCCTGCACGAAGTCAATGTGAAAGATATTGTGTTTGTGGAAGACAGTGAAGGTGTGTTAGTAAAACGTATCAAACCTGATTTCAAGAAGTTAGGACCCAAATACGGCAAAATCATGAAGGCCATCGCCGCCCGTATCGCCCAGTTCACCCAGGCCGAAATCATCCAGCTGGAGAAAGAAGGCCGCATGAGCCTTGAGATTGAGAACCAGCCGGTGGAAATCCTGGTAGATGATGTGGAAATCGCCGCCGAAGACATTCCTGGCTGGGTGGTCACCAACTTCGGTGCCCTCACCGTGGCATTGGATATTACCATCACACCCGAGCTGAAGAACGAAGGCTACGCCCGCGAATTGGTCAACAGAATCCAGAACTACCGCAAAGACTCGCAAATGGATGTGCTCGACAATATCGTGGTGCGTGTACAAAGCAACGAGAACTTGGACGAAGCTTTCCGCAAGATGGAAGACTACATCAAATCCGAGACTTTGTGCGTTGATTTCGCCATCGTACCTGAGGTTACCGACGCTAACAAAACTTCTTTTGAAATCGAGACAGGCATCAATATTGACGTAGCTATCTCTGTGAAAAAATAAATGATTAACGCCCTAAAACACACCCAATGAAGAGTAAAAGAACGGTAGCCATAGCCTACGATTTTGACGGCACTTTGGCCGCCGGAAATATGCAGGAATACAACTTCATTCCCGATCTCAACATGGACAAGGGTGAGTTTTGGGGCGAAGCTAATCAAATGGCTATGGACAACGATATGGATGAGGTTTTGGCCTATCTGTATTTGATGTTGACTAAGGCAAAAGAGAAAAATATTTCCATCCATAAGGAGACTTTCATCAAATATGGTGAGCATATTACCTTCTTCAAAGGGGTGGAAACCTACTTTGAGCGCATGAATGCGTATGCCAAGACTAAAAATTTAGTATTGGAGCACCATATTATCTCTTCTGGTCTGCGCGAATTTGTACAAGGGACATCCATTGCCAAACATTTCAAGAATATTTTCGCCTCTGGTTTCCAATACGATAAAGACGGCGTGGCCTGCTGGCCTGCTTTGGCAGTCAATTATACCAACAAGACGCAATTCCTCTTCAGAATCAACAAGGGTATCAATAATTCGTACGATAACACCCTGATTAACAAGATTGTACCAGAAGATGACAAGCCCGTTCCCTTCTCCAATATGATTTATTTAGGAGATGGAGAAACCGATGTGCCTGCCATGAAAATGGTGAAGCTGCAAGGCGGTAACACCATCGCTGTGTATAATCCTGATGCCAAACGCACAACCCGTCGCTCCCCTAGGGAAATCTGCCTTGAGATTATCCAGCACAAAAGAGCCGACTACATAGCCCCTGCCGACTATTCCGAAGGCAGTGAACTGGATATCATCATCAAGAAAGTTATTGATAAGATTGCCATGGAGCAAGACCTTATCGAACTGAAAGACAAGATTATGAACGGAAAGTAAGCCGCAGCTGTTCCATGGCTTTTTCGAGCGTTGCCTTCGGACAAGCCACATTGACTCTGAAGTGCTGTTCTCCCTCTTTTCCAAAAATAGCCCCATCATTGAGTGCTACGTGTGCCTTTTCCACCAAGAGTCGGGAAAGTTCTTGGTGTGTCATGCCCAAAGCACTGAAATCCAACCAAGGAAGATAAGTGGCTTCATGTCTGAAAGTTCTGATTTCCGGAATGTTATCTTTGATATATTGTTGAATATAGTCCACATTCCCTTTCAAATATTGCAACAACTGTGACAGCCATTCATCCCCTTGGGTATAGCACGCTTCAAGGGCAATTTCGCCAAAGATATTGCCCACAAACAAGTGGATTCCATCGTACATCAGTTTTTCAAATTGCTTGCGCAATTCCGCATTGGAAATAATGATTTCAGATGTCGATAATCCCGCCAAATTGAAGGTTTTGCTCGGTGCCATGCAGGTAATGGTATTCTGGGCGATTTCCGCAGAAATACTGGCCATAGGCGTATGTTTATAGCCTGGCATAATCAAATCCGAATGAATCTCATCGGAAATCAGCAGGCAATGATATTTCAGGCAAAGTTCGCCTACCTCTTTCAATTCATCCTTTGTCCAACTGCGTCCAAGCGGGTTATGAGGATTGCACAAAATCATCATTTTTACTCCTTGACGGAGGCAATCTTCCAAATGATTGTAGTCCATTTCATAGTGGTCTTCCACTAATTTCAGCGGATTCCGAATGATTTGACGGTTTTGGTTTTCAACAACATAGTAGAAAGGATGATAGACAGGGGTCTGCACCAAAATTTTATCTCCTGAGGCTGTAAAGGCTTGCACTAAAAAGGAAAGTCCCGGCACAATACCCGGAGCAAAATATATCCAATCTTTTTTGATGGTCCATTGGTGGCGGCGCTGCATCCAGTTAATTATCGATTGATAGAAACCTTCGGAATGAATAAAATAGCCCAAAACAGGGTGTTTCATCCTTTTTTCGATGGCCTCGAAAACAAAATCCGGGGTTCGGAAATCCATATCCGCCACCCATAGAGGTATCAGATTATCAGCCCCATAAATGTCCTGATAACCGTCGTATTTTACGCAATTGGTTTGTTTCCTGTTGATTATCTCATCAAAATCGTATCTTTTCATAGCTGGTGTTTTTGAAATGCAAAGGTAGTGAATTTTGTGATTCGTGGAGACGTGGAGGCGTGGAAACACTCGCTTCGCTCGTTCGTGGAAACGGAATTTCTTATCGTCTTGACGAATGAGCGCAGTGAATGACTTAACGCCTTGACGTATAAACGAAATCTATTAGCACATTAACTAATTTGTCCATTATTTTCGTATTTTTGCAAACCATTTTTTTTGATATGACCAAGCAAGAAAAAGACCAGATTATCGCGTTAATCCAGCAGGAAGTGGTGCCTGCCACGGGCTGTACAGAACCTGTAGCCGTTGCGTTAGCTGTAGCCAAAGCCAAGGAAACCTTGGGAGCAGTTCCCAAACAAATCCAATTGTTTTTAAGTGCCAACATCTTGAAAAACGCCATGGGCGTAGGCATTCCCGGAACCGGTATGTTCGGCCTGCCCATTGCCATTGCTTTGGGTGCTTTGATTGGCAAGTCGGAATACGAACTGAATGTGCTCAAAGACACCACACCAGAGGCCGTTGAGCAAGCTAAACAATACATACAGGACCAGCGCATCCAGATTGAACAAAAGAAAGACACGGAAGAAAAGCTGTATATTGAAGTACGTGTGCACAACGGCGACGACAACGCAAAAGTGATTATCGCTCACGAACACACCCATTTTGCCTGGATTTCCAAAAACGGAGAGGTTTTGTTGGATCAAAAAACAAAAACAGCGTCCACAAAAAACGATAACCAAGTCAAGTTGACCCTTCGTAAAGTCTATGATTTCGCCACCACCACGCCTGTTATGGAGTTGTCTTTCATCTTGAAAGCAGTGGAATTAAACAGTAAGGCCGCGGAGCTTGGCTTAAAAAAGAATTCCGGACATTCATTAGGAAACACCATTTTACACCAACCTAAAAAGAAATTCTTCGGCAAACACAGTCTCTATGCGAAGATTTTGTCGGCCACCTCTGCCGCCTGCGACGCCCGTATGGCAGGAGAACTGGTGACAGTAATGAGCAACTCGGGAAGTGGCAACCAAGGCATTGCCGCCACCATGCCAGTGGTGATTTATGCCAAAGAAAGAAGAAAAACCAAAGAAGAACTGGTCAGAGCACTGATTTTAAGTCATTTGACAGTTATATACATCAAACAAAGCTTCGGACGTCTGTCTCCGCTTTGTGGCTGTGTGGTGGCCGCCACCGGTTCTGCCTGCGGACTGACTTACCTTATGGACGGCACTTACGAGCAAATTGCTTTCGCAGTGAAAAACATGATAGGTAACATTACAGGTATGATTTGCGACGGCGCCAAGCCAAGCTGCTCATTAAAAGTGGCCACCGGAGCCTCCACCGCCATTCTCTCTTCCATGCTGGCCATAGAAAACAAAACTGTCACTTCTGTGGAAGGCATTATCGCCGACGATGTGGACCAGTGCATTCTCAACATGAACGCCATAGGCACAAAAAGCATGTCCCACACCGACGAATTGGTGTTGGACATGATGACGCACAAATAATATGAGAAATGGCCTTAAACGGCTTATTTGATGCCTAATTTCTGCTTTACTTTGGCAGCGATATCTTCACCCTGCTCATAATATGTCAAGGTTGACGTGTCGAAGATATAGGTGAAATTATGTTCTTTGCCCACTTCCTTGATGGCGTTCAGAATTTTCTCCTGGAAGGGTTTCAGCAGTTCCAATTGCTTGGCTTGTAATTCCTGTTCTGCCATTTGTGAGAAATCCTGAATCTTCTTGTACATATTGGTCAACTCGTCTTCCTTGATTTTCAGCACTGCGGCAGAGGCGCCCTTGTTGCCCAATTGTTGGTATTCCTCCTGTTTTTTCTGAAATTCCTTGGCCATATCCTCGCCTGTAGCCTGCAATTCGGCCTGCATGTCGGCAATCACTTTCTGTACCGTGTCAATACCCGGCATCACTTTGATGATTTCACCGTAATCAATGTGGCCAAACTTCACTTTCTGCTGTGCGAAAGAAGCAAAAGGAGATAGGAGTGCGGCGAGGACTATAATGATGAATAATCTTTTCATGCTAACATTTTATTTTTTGATTCCCAATTTAGCTTTAACCATAGGAGTTACATCAACACCATTATCATAGAACAAGAGTATCTGTGTATCAAAGATATAAGAAAATCCATTCTCTTTGGCAACCTGATTGATAGCTTCTTGTATCTTGTCTTGGAAAGGTTTAGCCAGCTCGTATTGTTTTTCTTCAAGGTCTTCTTGAACACCATATTGGAATTCCTGGATACGGGTTTGCAGATCCACCAGCTCTTTTTCCCTGATTTGTCTTACAGAAGAACTCATTGTTCCCGCTTCTCTGTCGAATTTGTCTTTTTTAGTTTGAAATTCCTCCACCATTCCGGCGTATAATTCTTCCAGTTCGGCTTTGAAAGCATTCAACTTGATTTGGAGGGAATCAATACCCGGCATCGCTTGCAGGATTTCGCTGGAATTGACATGTCCGTACTTGCCTTGTGTCTGAGCTTGAAGTGAGCACACTGATACCGCCATGATAACGGCCAGTGACAATAAAATCTTTTTCATTGCTTGATAAAAATGCTATAAATTAATACTATTATTCTTCGTCATTGTCGCGGTTGGCAGAAATGCCAAGTTTCTGCATAATCTGGTCGTTGATATCCCATTTCGGATCGGCATAGACAATGGTCATATCACCAGCCACATCGAAAACAAAGGCGAAACCACGGTCTTTGGCATATTCCTGGATGGCGGTAAAAACACGGTCTTGGATAGGTCTTACCAGTTCTTCTCTTTTCTTGAACAAGTCACCATCTGTACCGAAACGTTTTTTCTGCAAGTTTTTAGCTGCCTGCTCAGCGGCGATGATGGCATCTTCGCGGTTTTTCTTCATTTTTTCCGGCAAGGTAATGGCCTCCACCTGATATTTTTTGTACATGGAGTCAATACTCTTGAATTGGGCTTCAATCTCGTTCTGCCATTGTACGGCCAAACGGTCCAATTCTGCCTGAGCTTCTACATATTCGGGCATATTGGACAAAATATATTCTGAATCAATGTAAGCGTACTTTTGACTGAAAAGAGGAAGCGCAATCAATGCGACTAAGACGGCGGTTAAAAATAACTTTTTCATGATATTTCTTATTTTTGGTTATTAACGATTTGGATTGAATTATATTGCTTTAGACTATTAATCGATAGATTGGTTTATTGAAATGTGGAATCTTCCTTTGTTGGCATTAGGCATACCGGGAACCTCATCGAAGCCATAGCCCCAGTCGAAGCCAAGCAAACCGAACATAGGCAAGTAGATTCTCACACCGAGACCTGCGGATTTGTACATATTGAACGGACTATAGTCACGTTTGTCGAGCCATGACTTACCAGCCTCAGCAAAAGCAAGCAGATAGATAGTAGCGCTTGGATTCAATGTAATAGGATAACGGATTTCCGCTGTGAATTTGTTGTACAAAGTGCCACCAATCTCATTTCCGTCAACATACGGTGAGAGGGAATAATCATCGTAACCACGCATACCTATAACCTCACGGGCATCCATCATAGTGTAGGTTGACAAACCGTCACCGCCCAAATAGAAACGCTCAAATGGAGAAGGTCCGATAGCCTTGTTATAGCAGCCCATAAAGCCCATCTTCATACGGACAAAGAACACCAGATTCTCCACTATTCGGGTGTACCATGACACGTTCAGTTTCCACTTATGGAATTCGAGCCATTTGTATTTCTGTTGATTGGTCATGCTGGAATAATCCACATTCTTCTTGAACAAGGAATATGGAGGTGTCAGCTGTACAGAAAACATGATTTCCGAACCCTCACGAGGATAAATGGGAGCGCTGACAGAATTTCTTGCAATAGTGAAAATATAGCTGAAGCTGTTGGCATAACCTGTTCTGAAAATGAAATAGCTGTAATTCTGTACCTGATAACGCTGGTAAGACAGAGTATGTGAAATCTGGAAATAATCATCCGGCCATTTCACTTTTCTCGCGATAGAAAGAGAAGCGCCCACCGTTCTTATTTCCACATGGTTAGCGGTATTCCGCTTGGTACCATCGGTTTGCACTTGATAATACACACCTGCGGTCAAAGAGATAGGCTTTTTGCCACCCAACCAGGGTTCTGTGAATGACAAGCTGTAATTCTGATAATACTTGGCATTGGTAGATACATTGAAAGCCAAACGCTGACCGTCACCACCCGGGATTGGTGTCCATGCGTCTTTTTTGAAGAATTTTCTGAAAGAGAAATTGTTGAAAGCTATACCCGCACTGATGACGAAGGTTCCCGCACCATAGCCAGCAGACAGAGACAGCTGGTCGGAAGATGCCTCCTCCACCACATATTCGATATCCACAGTTCCGTCAGCTTCATTGGGTTTGGGAATCACATTCATACTTTCCTGATTGAAATACCCCAAAGAAAGCAATACCTGTTGAGTTCTGATAATATCCGCACGGTTGAACAACTGACCCGGTATCGTTGTGATTTCACGCATAATGACATTGTCATTGGTTTTCGTGTTGCCCGTAACATAAACCTTATTGTAACGGGCTTGCTTTCCTTCGCGGATACGGACTTCAATATCGATGGAGTCGTTTTCCACCAATACCTCAACAGGATTGGCAGAGAAGAAAAGATAACCATCATTCATGTACAAAGAGCTGACATCATTACCCAGGTCATTCTGCATGGGGTTGGTCAGGTTATTCATCAGCTGGGTTTGATTATAGACATCTCCCTTGCTGATATTCAACACCTTGCTTAATGTTGCGGAAGGATATTTGGTGTTACCCACAAAAGAGATATTGCGGAAATAGTATTTATGTCCCTCATTCACGTAAATGTCAATATAGACATTATTTCCCTTTATATAAACTGAATCTTTGGTGATATGGGCATCGCGATAACCCAACTCATTGTATTTGTTGATCATCGCCACCTTGTTTTTCTCGTAATTTTCTTCAATATATTTCGAGGCTTTGAAAATACGGAGTTTCACTCGGTCGGAGAAATAATCTTCCAAATGATCCAAGATATCCTTTGACTGGTAATAACCTTTGTGTTTGAAACAATACGCGATGGCAGTATCCATTTTGACAAAGGGCTGGAATTTGAATTTTTCTTTGGTCTCCTTCATGGGCTTCAGTAATTTTGCCTTGGACACCTCTCTATTGCCTATAATACTGATTCTTGCGATTTTAACTTTCTTGTTTTTCTTGATATTGAAAAGCAGACGAACACCTTTGGAAACTTTGGTATCCTGTGTTTCTTCTACTGTAACCGTACAATTATAAAAGCCTTTTTCAACATAATAAGCCTTGATGATATTCATACAGGTCTGTTTCATATTGTCGTTGACAATATTACCCTGCGTCAATTTTATCTTCTCACGGATTTCGTTTTCCTCGTTTTTTGTTGTCCCTTTGAAACCGAAAGCCACCAAGCGGGCACGTTCTTCGAGATAAACATTGAGGAAAACCTTATGGTCTATCACATTGGTGATGGTGATATCTATTTTTTCATAGTAACCAGAATTCCATAAACGCTTGATGGATTTGGAGATGTCGTCGCCTGGAATTTCGATGATACTTCCTACCCCGAAATTAAGCATTCGTTGGTCAAAATTGGCGTTTCCTGAAGAAGTGATACCGCCGATTTCATACTTTTTGGGCGTTAAATAGTCAATCTCAATCGGGGGTATCCCATCTTGGGAGGACACCACGACTTGAGCATAACTTTTTAATCCACAAAGAGATATAAAAAGAACGGCAAAGAAAACAAGCCAAGTTTTCAATTTCATTCCAGTTTAAAAATTAGCTTGCAAAGATAGGAAAATTTTCTGGTATTTTCAAGTCGTGCAATAATATGGTATTTATGTTAGTATTATTGCTGCTTGACTTGCTCGCCTGTTTTACCGAATCGGCGTTCGCGGGATTGGAAATCAAGGATGACTTTCCAGAGGTCTTCTTTTTGGAATTCGGGCCACATGATAGGCAAAAAGAAAAATTCCGAATAAGCCAATTGCCAAAGCAAGAAGTTGCTGATACGATATTCTCCACCTGTTCTGATAAGTATGTCAGGGTCTGGTATTGTATTGTCATACAGATATTTACCGACCACCTCCGCAGTAATGTCTTCTGCTTTGATTTTGCCATTGCTTGCATCTGCGGCAATTTTTTGAGCGGCATGAGTCAGTTCACTACGTCCACTATAGCTCAAAGCCAACACAACCGTTAAACCTTTATCATCGGCAGTTTCTTCCAATGCGCGTTGTAATTCATTATAACACTCTGTAGGCAAGGTGTTTAAATCACCTATTACTTTCAGTCTCACCTGGTTTTTTTTCAGGCTTTCCAATTCATTATGGACAGCTGACACCAGCAAAGACATGAGGGCATCCACTTCTGCTTTGGGCCGGTTCCAGTTTTCGGTAGAGAAAGTATAGAGTGTCAAATACTTAACACCAGCTTCCGCGGCGGCCTCTATCACTCTGCGTACAGCCTCCACGCCATGCTGATGACCGAATACACGTTCTTGGGACTGTTGTTTTGCCCAACGGCCATTGCCATCCATGATAATGGCGATATGGGCAGGAATTCTGGATTTGTCGAGTTTTGTTACAAAATCGTTCATAATACTATCTTTTGCGTCCCAGTTTATGGCGCACACTCACTTTTTGCTTGATATCACAGATTCTGTCTTCGTTACCGATTTTGAAAGTGATGGTTCCTCCGCAGAAAGAATAAAAGTCGGTAGTGTTGAAATTACCCCGCTGTGAACCATGATCATGGAGTGTTTGGCCTATTTCGGGAGAACGGTCGGCGAGATCCGCAATTATATCCCCACGTTGAAGCCGGAGGTCATCATTATCGTAATATACCCCGCTCACATCATCCAGATAATCTGTGCAAGTGAAACGCACGCCCCACTCGGCGCCAATAGAAACATAGCGTCCGATATTCACTTTCAACCCTATTCCAAAAGGAATGGCAAAACTGCACAAAGCATATTCTTTTTTCCCTGGCATAAGACCTTGACCTTCGGTGCCAAATGGTTGCAAATCGTATGTTTTCCCATCTTTATTTACCGCTTGCGGATTGAAAGAAAACACTGCCACGCCGGCAAAAACGTATGGAGAAAAACGGTTATATCCCTTTTGGTTGTATATTTTCAAGAAATTCACCTCGGCTTGTACCGACAATTCCGTGATAGGGGATTTAAAACTGAGATTTCTCTCATACAACCCATTGCTTTTCGCATCACTGGCATGCACATTGGCAAACATAATGTTAGCTTTCAGCGCCCATCGGGGCGTAAAATTATAGCGGTAAACCACACCGCCGGCAATTCCGCATTCCGAAAAGATGGTGGAATGGCTTAAATCACCGATATAAAAGGAGGTTCCGACAAAGGCCCCGATTTCGGACTTTTGGGCAAAAGTGGAGCCAATGGATAAAGCCAACAGGCTTATAAATAGGATTATCTTTTTCATTTTTTTCTATTCAAGATGAACAAGCTGCAAAGGTACGGAAATTTATTGAATATAACGTAAACAGATATAATTTTGTTGTATAGATGCACCGTGGCGCGTCTCCACAATAAGGATGTTTGCGTTTCTACATGGAGATGCAGAATCTCAATTTAAAGGCGAAATTATCCAATTGATTGTCCCGGGCGTATGCGCCATAGCGATAAAAAACACCTGCTCCAAAAGACAGGAATTTCAACAATACCAACAGATCTTCCACTACTATACCTGACTCAAAATACCCTTTTTCCATGGTTTTGAATTCAACTCCATGATGATTTTCAGGATGTTTCAGCCAACCGAAACCAATGTTTTGACAAAGGACAATTTTAGGATTATAAGTCTTACCTTTCCGCAATTTTCCAAAACAATGTCTGAAAAACAGCGAGGTAAACGCACTTGAGAGAAATTCATTGGCCTCCATAGTAGCGAATTGGTCCTTGCCGTCGAAGCCGAAATTGATATGGCTATGACCCCAGTTTACATTACCTCCTGCCCGTGGCACATAGAGCAAAGAATAGGGCACATCCTCGAAGACCACGCCGGCCTCGAAGCAAATCTCCGAATAGCCCAAGCGTTTATACACTTGTTTGTGCGTTATTTTGAGGTTTAACTTGTTGTAGTTGAAATCACTGCCCAGAATATTACGAATGCCGCGGAAATAGTTAATGGTGATAACCGGGTAACGTGAATTTCCCACAAAAGTAAAACCCTCCGATTTCAGTTTTCTCTCCTTGAATGCCAATCGGGCGCTTACTTGCAACTCAAAATTGGTGTAGTGGTAACCAGTGGTTTCCGCATTGGCTTCAGCAGGTTGCGGAATGGGTTTCTTAAAACTATAATCAAAACAGGTTCTGTTCTGTGTATATTGTGCACCGATTTGAAGAGATAAAGGTTTTACCACTGTGATTTTAAATTCAGCGCCAGCCAACTTGGAACGGTCAAATTTGGCAATCAACCACCGCCGGTAAAACTGTCCATCGAACAGCATGTATTCTTTGTTAAAATACTTGGTATGAGCACTTTCAAAAATATCATCAGCATAGATGACACGTAAGGTACTGCTCAACTTTTCCGAAATAAGAATTTCCATATTGCCGCCCCATTTCCAAGCTCTGTCTTTCAAACCATACGCAAAATAGCCGCCAAAACCGACTTCGCGCACGAATTTCTTATTGGTATTGAATCCCAATCCCAATCTGAAACCCTCATAATTGTTGAAATCTATCAATCTTGTTACATCAATATTGATAGGGCCCGCCGCTATATTGCCGGAAAGCAAGGTTTGTATGAAAAAAAGCTTCCTGTCAATCTTCACTTTTTTCTGTATCTGTGCCCCTAACTCGTATGTTTGACGCTCCAAGTCCGATATAGCCGCATTCCGGTATTTTACAAGAATATTCTCTCCTTTTTCACTACCTTCTTTGACCGCCACCACATCTTCCTGGTTGAGGATTTTGTTTTCAATAGGTATGTTCACCAGAACCTCTTTAGTGGTGACTAACGACTGAACTATCAATGGATTATCGGAATAAATCTTTTTGTCATAAATAATCTGAGCCTGTAATTCCGAGGAAAACAAAGTATTGGAAGAGGCCTCCCTTTCATACTTTTGAATAATTTTGACAGGAAAAGCCTCAAAATCTTTGGCAGACTTGGCAAAAACCTCTGTCAACGAGTAATCATACTTGTTGACATACAACAAGCCCTGCAAAGCGTTGAAAACAATATTTTTTTTGGGTGCGAAGGCAATCACAAAAATGGTATCCTGGTCCTTGAAAAGAGTATCCTGAATCTGAAAATTATAGAAACGATGCGTTCCCTTCACTATGGGATTCACATATTTTGTGTCCATAATTTCCACATAGTTGCTACGATACAGACTAAATGTCTGGCTCAATGTCAGCAATACCGACAAAATGGGATTACGTGCCACAGAAGTTTTGGATGCGATTATTTCCGTGTGTTCCCTATACGGTTTTTTATAATACAACTCATTCACACTTTCATTCAGCAGATAATATGGTTTTAGCTCCATACTATCCGGATGATAGCGTGTGACATAAAATTTGTGGTATTGTGTTACCTTAAAAGAGCTATTGCTGTAAGGACTATTCATATCCCTGCGGCTGATGACACTATCGATAAGCCTGCCGGCAGGATTGACTCCCGCTACAACCTCAACTTCTTGTAAGGCAACCATTAAACTATCTTCCTGTTCCTGACCCCAAGTTTTCAAGGTCAAAAACAGGAAGATAAGAATTAACCACTTGAATTTCATGCAATCTTATTTCTCAAGACGGCAAACCAAGTTTCTGTCACCGTAAGCATCGTCAATTTTGCTGACAGTGGGCCAGTATTTGTCATCGTGAGGAATCGGGAAGGCTGCCTGCTGACGGGTGTATGGTCTGTCCCAAGTGTCGGCGCAAACCACACTCATGGTATGCGGTGCATTCTTGATGACATTGTTCACTCTGTCTGCTTTTCCGCTTTCAATATCAGCGATTTCCTGACGGATAGCAATCATGGCGTCGCAGAAACGGTCTAATTCGCTCAGCGGTTCGCTTTCGGTGGGTTCCACCATCAAAGTGCCATGCACAGGGAATGCCACTGTTGGAGCATGGAAACCATAGTCCATCAGACGTTTGGCGATGTCTCCTACTTGAACGCCTGCGTTTCTGTCGAACTCGTTGCAGTCGAGAATCATTTCATGGGCGCACATGCCGTTGGTACCTGTGTAGAGAATCTTGTAATGACCTTGCAGACGGGCTTTGATATAATTGGCATTCAGAATAGCATATTTTGTTGCCTCTGTCAAGCCCTTGCCGCCACACATTTTGAGGTATGCGTAAGTGATAGGCAGAAGGTATGCGCTGCCGTAAGGAGCGGAAGCCACCTGGCTGCCATTTTTGCCGCCAGTCTCAATGATGGCATGATTGGGCAGGAAGTCCACCAGTTTCTCGCAAACAGCGATAGGGCCTACGCCAGGACCGCCACCACCATGAGGCATAGCGAAGGTTTTGTGCAGGTTGAGGTGGCAAACATCAGCGCCCATATTACCTGGTGAGGTCAGACCTACCTGAGCATTCATGTTGGCACCATCCATATACACCAAACCGCCATTGTCGTGAACAATCTTGATAATGTCGAGGATAGCCTCTTCAAACACACCATGGGTGGAAGGATAAGTCACCATGAGGCAAGACAGTCTGTCTTTGTATTCTTCTGCCTTGGCACGCAGGTCTTCCACATCGATTTCACCGTGTTCAGTTGACTTCACCACCACAATCTGGTTACCTGCCTTAGCGGAAGAAGCCGGGTTGGTACCATGGGCAGAGGCAGGAATCAAGCATACATTACGATGGCCTTCGCCACGTGAGATATGATAATTTCTGATGACGGTCATACCGGCATATTCGCCAGCGGCACCAGAGTTAGGTTGCAATGAAACAGCCTTGAAACCAGTAATTACGGCTAACCATTGGCTTACTTCGGCAATCATTTCCAAGAAACCCTCTGCCTGGTCGGCGGGAGCAAAAGGATGTATGTTGCAAACATTAGCCCAGCTCAGCGGCAACATCTCGGCAGCGGCGTTTAATTTCATGGTGCAAGATCCCAGTGGAATCATGGCTCTATTCAAAGACAAGTCTTTGATTTCCAACTTCTTCATATAACGCATCATTTCTGTTTCAGAATGATACTTGTTGAAGATTTCGTGTTCCATGAAAGCGGATTTACGCTGTAAGTTTTCAGGAATATTAAGTGCCGGATTAGCGCATTGCTGGCAAACATATTCGTGGAATTCCTTATGGGCGGCTTCTGCCAAAACCTTCAGGATCTCGTTCACATCCTCTAACAATACTGTTTCATCCAAAGCAACGGTGAAGCAACATTCGCACCAGTAGTTGAGGTTGATTTTGTGTTCCAGTGCCACTTTCTGCACATCGTCGGTAGTCATACCTTCAGGCACTTCCAGACAAACGGTATCGAAATAAACTTCATTGTACTGTTTGTAACCATATTTAGCGGCTTCTCTTGCCAAAACGCCAGCCAAGACATTGATTTTGGTAGCTTTTTTCTTCAAGCCTTCGGCACCATGCCACATGCCATAGAAACCGGCCATGATGGCGGTGAGGGCGCTGGCGGTACAGATGTTGGAAGTTGCTTTTTCACGTTTGATATGTTGCTCACGGGTTTGCAGAGCCATACGGACAGCGCGTTTGCCTTCAGCATCCACCGTGATACCGATGATACGGCCCGGCATCTGGCGTTTGAACACTTCCTGGCAAGCGAAGAAACCAGCGGCAGGGCTGCCGAATCCCATTGGCTGACCGAAACGCTGGGTTGAACCCATCACACAGTCGGCACACCATTCACCAGGAGGAGTCAGCAGGGTAAGCGCCAGCAAGTCGGTAGCAACACCCACAAAAATATTGTGAGCCTTAGCTTTCTTTACAAATTCGCTATAATCGTGAATAGCGCCATGCTGGTTCGGATATTGGATCATAGCTCCAAAATAAGTGTCGTCCAATTCAATCTTGTCGGCTTTACCGATTACCAATTCGATACCGTGAGGTGCGGCGTTGGTTTTCATCACTCCCAAAGAGTGCATGAAAACGTCTTCGGATACGAAATATTTCTTCACTTCGTTTTTCACCTGCTCACGGGTACGGCTATGGTAGAACATCAGCATCATTTCACCGGCGGCAGTAGCCTCATCCAAGAGGGAAGCGTTAGCCAAAGGCATGGCGGTCAAGTCGGAAACCATGGTCTGGAAATTCAGCAGTGCCTCGATACGACCTTGGGAAATCTCTGCCTGATAAGGAGTGTAAGCTGTGTACCAGCCCGGATTCTCGAATATGTTGCGCAAAATCACGGAGGGCACGCAGGTGTTATAGTAACCCATACCGATGTATGATTTGTAAACTTTGTTCTTGGCCATCAAGGCGTTGACCTCTTGAAGATATTCATATTCTGTCAAACCATCGGGCAAGGCCAGGGGTTCTTTCAGGCGGATGGCGGCGGGGACCGTCTTCTCAATCAATTCGTCCATGGATTTCACGCCTATGGTCTCTAACATTTTTGCGGTCTCGGCTTCGCTCGGACCGTTGTGTCTTCTAATGAATTCGTCTTTTATCATGCTAATTTATATTTATTTGTGTTTAATAAATTCTTTTGGGAAACAACCTGCAAAGGTACAACATTTTTCTATAATACAGTGTGCTTTTTCATCTCTTTTCTCCGAAAAAATTTGCGTTTAACAATCTTCATTCATTTTGTTAATTTTCAAAAAATGACAAGTTTTAAGGGTGAAAAATACATTTTTTTAAGTAAAAACAACAAGTTTTATTTCATTAAAAATCAATACTTTATATCTTGAAATATAAACAAATCCTCTTTATCTTTGTCCAAATTTAAATAGGACTTCATGTTTTTCCGCAACTACCCTATTCTTCGTCTGCTGATACCTTTTACCTTGGGCATTGGAGTGGCTTATGGGACACCTCTCAGTCTCTCTTTTCCGATGACTTTATGGCTGATAAGTCTCTGTTGGTTCGTTTCCTTGATACTTCAACATAAAAAGACCCTCTCTACCACCCTTTTGGCTGGTATTTTCTTACAAATTTTATTTCTTTTAGCCGGTTTTTGCCTTACTTGTATCCATTTTAGGAATGAAAATTTCGAATTCTATGAGAAAATCTATGAAAACAATCAATCTTTTGTGGCCAAAATCATTGACCACCCTGTGCCCAAAGCCAAAAGTACCAAAGTCCTGGCAATCATAGAGCAAACCACTGATGGACAAGCTATTGGACAAAAAGCAGTATTCTATTTTGCCAAAGACAGTCTGCACCCACCCAACTATGGCGATGTGGTACTTATTCATTCCAAAATATCAGCAATTGAAAACTCCAAAAATCCGTATGCTTTTGATTATAAGAAATATATGCAGAGAAAAGGAATTTTCTACACAGCATACGTACCCTCTTCTGGATGGCAGAAAATCGGACAATGCGGTGGAAATCCCATCAAAGAAAAAGCTTACCAGATACAGCAATACTTCTCGCAAATCTTTGCCGATGCCGGCATGAGCGGTGATGAGTACAGCATCATCACCGCCATCTTGTTGGGCAACGACGAAACCATGGAACCAGAGCTGAAAGCCAGCTACGCCTCCGCCGGAGTGAGCCACATTTTGTGTGTATCGGGCATGCATGTGGGAGTTATCTTCATGATTCTGAACTTTTTGCTGCAACCACTGGACTATGCGAAATCCTCATGTCTGCTAAAAGCCCTTCTACTCATGCTGTTTATTTGGATATATGCTTGTATCACAGGACTTTCACCATCTGTCACTCGGGCTGCCACCATGTTTTCCTTTGTCACCATCGGAAGTTTACTGCGACGCAACACCAATATTTTCCACAGTTTATTCGCATCATTATTTATTTTATTGATTATAAATCCTTTATTGATATTTGAAATAGGATTTCAGCTCAGCTATGCAGCAGTTTTCGGCATCGTGATTTTCCAGCCAAAATTAGTGGAATTATGGGAACCTAAACACAAGATTATCAATTATTTCTGGAACCTTGTCACAGTTTCGGTGGCAGCACAGTTAACCACATTCCCGCTTTCAGTCTATACTTTCGGACAATTTCCCAACTACTTTCTCTTAGCCAATCTTTCGGTTATCTCACTCTCCTTTTTAGTGGTAGTCAGCGGTGTATGTATGTTGGCAGTTTCTTTTATACCACTGGTTTCCACTTGGTTAGCCTGGCTGCTGACCCATGAGATCAAACTTATGAACCTCATCGTCCAATCCATTGAAAAAATACCAGGAGCGGTGACGGAGAACATTAGTATATCGTGGATCCAGATGTTGCTTATTTATCTGTGTATCATTGCTTTTTATCTTTTATTTCAACAAAAGAAAAAGAGATTTTATTGGATTGGTATCGGCTCTGTTTTTTGCCTTGTTTTATTATTTGATTTCGACAAGTATCTGACACAGCATATTGAAAATCAAACTGTTTATAAACTCTCCAAAGGGGTTGCCGTATGTTTCAATTATCATGGCAAAGCAGTGATTTTCAGTGATTCCATTGCTAACAAAAACCACAAAGACTATGTTTATTGCATACAGAATCATGAGCGGAAAGAGCGGATTGAAAGCGTTATCATTCCCATTGACAGTAATATGCGGAATGAATTTTTGCTAAAAGAAGGTGATTTTGTGTTTTTTTGCGGAAAATCCTTCCACTTGGCCCGCCGAAAACGGAGATATTATGAGACAAGCCATAAAATTTCCGTTGACGAAGTGCTTTTGTTGGAGGACCATGTCAAGACAGAATACATGAGAAAGGCTATTGAAAACCCCAATGTTCCCTTACCATAAAGGAAATTTTTCAAATTATGTGTTTTTCAAGATTTTTTTGTATCTTTGTCGATTATTTAAGATATTAACAAAAATAGACGCTTATGAAAAATATTGTTGTGGGAATTGACTTTTCCCAAAATTCGTATAACGCAATGAAGCACGCTGTTGCCATTTCATTGAAAAACAAAGCCAAACTGCATTTGGTATGGGTAAAAACCGCTGCCATGAAAACAGACTTTGCCCAAACGACTGCCGCCAAAGACTTTCTGGCAGCAGTAAAAGAAAAATTGGCCCAATGGGTAGAGGAGTGCAAGGCAGAGGCTCCGGAGAGCTCCGTTACCTCCACTATTTTAGAAGGTAAACCTGCTGTGGAATTGTGCAATTATGCCGCTTATCTTCCCAAATCCATGATTGTCATGGGAACCCATGGTGTATCTGGTTTCGAGGAATTTTTCGTAGGAAACAATGCCTTCAAAACCATCAACCAGACAACAGTACCCGTGTTGATTTTGCGTGAGGACATCCAAATCAACCGTGACCTGACCGAGATTCTGGTACCCATCGACACCAGTTTTGAGACCTTGCAGAAAATGAAAATCGCCATTGAGTTCGCCAAGGATTTCGGTGCCAAGGTCTGTCTTTTGGGAGTTATCAACCCTGTCAACAACGACATCAAGCATGTGATTAACGTACAGTTGAACCATGCCGCCGCCATGTGCAAAAAAGCTAATGTGAGATTTGATGTGCAAACATTGGATGTTCCTGGAGACTCCATTCCCGCATTGTTGGATGCAGCCAAGAAAATGGATGTTAACCTGATGGTTATCATGCGTGAGGAGGAACACGACCTTTCGAGTGTGTGGATGGGCAGCAATACCCGCCAGATTGTCAACAACTCACCCATGCCTTTGGTAATTGTTCCTAACGTAAATCAGTTTTTACTCAACAAATAACATACCAGTATGAAAAAAATCGTTGTGATTATTGCGGCCCTCTTGCTGACGGCCGGTTTTCAGGCCATGGCCTGCACCAACTTCATCATCACCAAAGGAGCCAGCAAAGACGGCTCTGTCATGGTTTCTTACGCAGCCGACTCCCACACGCTGTATGGAGAACTGTATTATCGTCCGGCCGCCGACTATCCCCTTGGCACCTTGATGGATGTGATAGAATGGGATTCGGGCAAATTATTGGGACAGATTCCCCAAGTGCCGCACACCTATTCTGTGGTTGGCAATATGAACGAACACCAGTTATGTATTGGTGAAACCACCTACGGAGGCCGTGAGGAACTTTGGCATACTCCTGGTTTAATTGACTATGGTTCACTGATTTATATTACCTTACAGCGTGCCAAGAATGCCCGTGAGGCCATTAAGGTGTTGAATTTCCTGATTGAGTCATACGGTTATTGCAGCGAAGGCGAGTCTTTCTCCATCATCGACCCCAACGAAGCCTGGATTTTTGAAATCATCGGCAAGGGTCCTGAAATGAGAGACGCCAAGGGCAAGCTGGTGAAAGGCTGGTCCAACGGTGCTGTATGGGTAGCCCGCCGTATTCCTGATGGCTATATCTGCGGTCATGCCAACCAATCCAGAATCACCACATTCCCCCTGAGAGATGGCAAGACATCCATCACCAACAAAGACATTGACAAGATGATTTTCAATCCTGATGTGGAAACAGTATATGCCGCCGATGTCATTTCTTTTGCCAAATTGAAAGGATACTATGACCCAAAAGCTCCCGATTCCGAGTTTAGTTTCTGCGACGCATACGCACCCCTTGATTTTGGTGCTGCCCGTGGATGCGAAGCCCGCGTATGGGCTGGTTTCTACCGCTGCAATCCCGGACTGATGGCACAGTATGAGGACTATGCCCGCGGTGACAACTTGAAACACCGCTTTCCTTTGTGGATCAAACCCTCACAAAAACTTGACGTTACCGATGTGATGCAACTGATGCGCGACCATTATGAAGGTACTTCCATGGATATGACTCAGGATATCGGTGCTGGTCCTTTCGCATGTCCTTATCGTTGGCGTCCGATGAACTGGGAATACAACGGCAAAAAATACATCCACGAGCGCGCCACTGCCACCCAACAGACCGGTTTCTCTTTTGTGGCCCAAGCTCGCGGCTGGCTGCCCGACAAGTTCGGTGGAGTCTTCTGGTTCGGCGTTGACGATGCCGCCAGCAGCTGCTATATCCCCATGTTCTGCGGTATTACCGAAATTCCAGAGGCTGTACGCGAGGGCAACGGTTCTATGGTAGATTATTCTTCTACCGCCGCCTACTGGATTTTCACCAAGGTTAGCCAGCTGGTTTACACCCGCTACAGCGACATGATCAAGCATGTGAACGAACAACAGCATAAGTATGAGTTCGGTGCTGTCAAGAACATCCGTGAAATGGAAAATGACATGGTGAAACTGTTCAAAGACGACCCCGCCAAAGCCCAAAAACGAATCAACGACATCTCCAACCGATGCACCCAGGAAGTTTGCAACGCTTGGAACCATCTGTTCGAATATCTCTTGGTGAAATATAACGATGGCAACGTCAAAAAGGAAAAAAACGGAAAATTCGCCAAAACCGACACCAAAGTGCCTCAATGCGAATTTCCCGAACAACCAAGATATCCTGACAAATGGTACAAAATTATCGTTGACGATTGCGGAAAAAACATTCAAGAAAAATAAACTGCTACTGACTTAGAACCTATGGAAGAAAAAAAGGGCGACAAACCCAAAACACGTCAATTTGGAGCCAAAAGAGGCACCAAAAGCACCACTAAAGCGGAAAAACCGGCCAGCAGGAGCCGCCGCAAACCCGCAGAAAAAGAATTCAACGAGGAAAAAGAGGAAAAACGCTCTTTCCGCAAAAAAACAACTACTACTGAAAGACCTGCCAGAACGACAAGAACCAGAAAAACACCTTTAACAGACAAAGAGGAAGATTCTGGACGCAAGTTCACTGGTGGCCGCAAATTTGCAGGCGCCAAACGTTCTGAAAAAACATCTTTCAGCAAAAAAACTTCTTTCGGGAAGAAAGAGACAGAGGCCACTCCCCGTAAAAAACGCAGGGATGTGACCGCTGAATCTGAAATTCTCAGCGAAATAGTGGCCCGCAGACAACGCGAAGGCCGCACCTCACCTCAAAAGCAAAAGGTGCTGTCGCTGACAGATAATGAAAACCAAGGACTTGTGCGTCTGAACAAATACATCGCCAATGCCGGCATCTGTTCACGACGTGAGGCCGATGTGCTTATCACTACTGGAACTGTCAGTGTAAACGGAGAAATCATCACCGAGCTGGGTTATAAGGTCAAACCTACCGATGTGGTTCGTTACGGTGATCGCATTCTCCAGAATGAAAAACCAGTTTATATTCTGCTGAACAAACCCAAAGATTACATTACCACCACGGATGACGAAAGAGGCCGCAAAAATGTAATGGATTTGGTACGCAACGCATGCAAGGAAAGAATATATCCTGTGGGAAGATTGGACAAAAACACTACGGGACTGCTGCTTTTCACCAATGACGGCGACATGACCAAAAAGCTGACCCACCCCAAACATGGCATCGAGAAAACCTATTCCGCGGAACTGAACAAGAAATTCGCCAATATCGATATGTGCGCCCTGCGCAATGGTATCGAACTGGAAGACGGTATCATCACCCCGGACGATGTGCAATATGTGGATGAAAGCAAAAAAATCATCGGTATCACCATCCACTCCGGTAAAAACAGAATTGTCAGACGAATCTTTGAATTTCTTGGATATGAGGTGGTTAAACTCGACCGTGTAGTCTTTGCCGGACTGACCAAGAAAGACCTGCCACGAGGCAAATGGAGATTCCTCACACAAGCAGAAATCAATATCTTGAAAATGACTGTAAAATAACTCGTTTTTTAGATTTTAACTCAACATGAATAAGACACTTAATGCTCGATTGTACGTCGAGAAAAAAGTCGGTTTCCAGGTGGAAGCCCAAGATCTGTTGGATGATCTTAACCATAACTTAGAATTGAATATCAACGCATTACGTCTTATCGTAGTGTATGATATTTTTGGCATTGAAGAAGGCTTGTTGGAGAAAGCCAAACATGCCGTTTTCTCTGAACCCGTTACCGATGAGGTATATACGGAATTCCCGTTGGATGGCTTGACTTATTTCGCCGTGGAATTCTTGCCTGGCCAATTCGACCAGCGGGCTGACAGTGCCATGCAATGCCTCCAACTCATTGATCCAAAAACAACTGCCACCATCAGAAGTGCCAAATTGATAATCATGGACGGGAAACTTTCCGAGCAGGACATGATAAAAATCAAAAAGCACTGTATCAATGAAGTGGAAGCACGCGAAAAGGACATGTCCATCCTGGACGACTCCGAAAACGTGACGGTGGCCGATGTAGAAGTATTCGACACCTTCAATACAATGAGTCCTGAAGAACTTGACGCTTTCAGAAAGAAACTGTCTTTAGCCATGTCTTTCGAGGATATCATGTTGATTCAGAATTATTTCCAGACTGAAGAAAAGCGTAATCCAACGGAGACCGAAATCAAAATGCTGGACACCTACTGGAGCGACCACTGCCGTCATACCACTTTTGAGACGCAATTGGACAATATCACATTCACCCCAAGCAAATTCAATGACCAGCTGCAAGAGGCTTTTTATCAATACATTCAAATCCGAAACAATGTGCATGGCGGCAGAAAGCCCATCACCTTGATGGACATGGCCACCATTTGCGGCAAGAACGAGCGCAAACTCGGCAACCTCGACGACATGGAGGTTTCGGAGGAAAACAATGCTTGCAGTGTCTATGTTGATGTGGATGTTGATGGCAAAATCGAGAAATGGCTGCTGATGTTCAAGAACGAAACGCACAACCATCCCACAGAAATCGAGCCCTTTGGCGGGGCGGCCACCTGCGTGGGCGGTGCCATCCGCGACCCGCTGAGCGGCAGAAGCTACGTGTATCAGGCCATGCGTGTCACCGGTGCGGGTAATATCAACGAACCTGTCAGCCAGACCATGGAAGGTAAACTGCCCCAGCGAGTTATCTCCAAGAGCGCCGCTGCCGGCTATTCCTCCTACGGCAACCAGATTGGCTTGGCGACCACCCACGTGCGCGAAATCTACCACGAGGGCTACAAGGCCAAACGTCTGGAAATCGGTGCAGTGGTAGGTGCGGTTCCCGCTGATGGCGTAAGACGCGAGCAACCTCAGCCCGGTGATATCATCATCATGTTTGGTGGTCGTACCGGCCGCGACGGTATTGGTGGTGCCACTGGTTCTTCCAAAGAACATACTGAAACCTCCTTGGAAGTATGCGCTGCTGAGGTGCAAAAAGGTAATGCCCCCGAGGAACGCAAAATCCAGCACCTGTTCCGTAAACCCGAAGTGACACGTTTAATCAAGAAATCCAACGACTTCGGCGCAGGCGGTGTGAGCGTGGCCATTGGCGAGCTGGCTGACGGGCTGCTCATCAACTTGGACGCTGTTAAGACAAAATACAAAGGTCTTAATGGTACAGAATTGGCTATCAGCGAGTCACAAGAACGTATGAGCGTGGTGGTGGATCCCAAGGATGTTGACCAGTTCTTCGAATACTGCCGTCAAGAAAACATTGAGGCTACTATCATTGCCAAAGTAACTGACAATAACAGACTTACCATCCAGTGGAGAGGTAAAAACATTGTGGATCTGTCCCGCGACTTCATCAATACCAACGGTTATCGCCAAAGAACCGATGTGGTGATACCTAAGATTGAGGGCGATTTTCCCGCAAGAGTACCCGAAACTCCTGCCAATCATTCCATTACCACTGAAAGTGTGACCAAACATTTGGCTTCACCCAACGTAGCTTCCCAGAAGGGACTGATTGAGATGTTCGACTCTACCATCGGCGCCTCTACGGTATTGATGCCCTTCGGTGGCAAACATCAGCTGACTGAAAGCCAGGCCGGTGTGCAGAAACTTCCCGTTTTGCACGGCCACACCAACACCGCCAGCATCCTGGCCTTTGGTTATAACCCCTATATTGCCTCTTTTTCGCCCTTCCACGGGGCGATGTACGCCGTGCTGGAATCTATGGCCAAGATTGTGGCTGTGGGCGGCGATTACCGCAAAATACGCTTTACTTTCCAGGAATATTTCGAGAAATTGGGCAAGGACACCACCAAATGGGGAAAACCTTTCTCCGCTTTGTTGGGTGCTATCTACATGCAAAACGCCTTCCACTTGCCTTCTATCGGCGGTAAGGACTCCATGAGCGGAACCTTCAAGAACCTGAATGTGCCCCCAACCTTGGTTTCTTTCGGCATCGTCACCGAAAAAGCCGACAAAGTCATCTCTCCGGAATTCAAACAAAAAGGAAATCATATCTACCTCATTAACAATGTGATAGATGACAACCATAGACCTTCTGTAGAGAGAGTAAAACAGATTTTCGACTATGTGCACGAGCAAATCCATGCCGGCAAGATTATTTCCTGCTACACCCTGCAGTTTGGCGGCCTCATCGAAGCCCTTTGCAAGATGAGTTTCGGCAACGACTTGGGCTTTGACATCCACACCAACCTGCCCGTATTCGATTATGGCTACGGCAGTTTTGTAGTGGAGACCAATGAAAAACTGGATTTCGAATACGCTATTGAATTGGGCTGTGTAAGCGATAAATTCATCATTAACGGCACAGAAATTGACAAGGCGAAATGCTTGGCAGCATGGCGCGGTACCTACGACGCCATCTATCCTGAAGTGAAAATCAACAGCGAGAGTATGCCCAAGGTGGAAGCTCAGAATGCCAAGGTGGTGCGCCGCGAGCTGCACCCGCCCAAAACCGACAAGGTGAAGGTTATCATTCCTGTATTTCCGGGCAGCAACTGCGACTACGACACCGCCAAGGCTTTCAAAGACGCTGGTGCGGAGCCTGAGATTTTTGTTTTCCGCAACCTCAACGAAAAAGAAATCAACGATTCCATCGATGAGTTGTCCCAAAAGATTGACAATGCTCATATCTTGGCTTTGTGTGGTGGCTTTAGCTCCGGTGACGAACCTGACGGCAGCGGCAAGTTCATTGCCAATGTGTTAAACAACGAAAAAGTCAAGGCAGCAATTGAGCAACTGCTCGACCGCGACTGCCTGATTTTGGGTATTTGCAACGGTTTCCAGGCTTTGGTGAAATCGGGACTGCTGCCTTACGGCAAAATCGGTCAGGTAACGGCTGAATCCCCCACCCTGTACCGAAACGACATCAACCGCCACCTGTCGCACATCACCAAGACCGTGGTCGCTTCAAACCATTCACCCTGGCTCAGCTCCTTCAAGGAAGGAGAGGTTCACCGTGTGGCCATCAGCCATGGCGAGGGCAAGTTTGTGGTGTCGGAAAAGATGGCGCAAGACCTGTTTGCTAACGGCCAAGTTGCTTTCCAATACTGTGATTTTGAGGGACATGCCAGCATGAACAAGTACGACAACCCCAACGGCTCCAGTTATGCCATTGAGGGTATCGTGTCCGATTGCGGACGCATACTCGGCAAGATGGGCCACAGCGAGCGCAAGGGTGAGAACCTGTACAAGAACATCCCAGGCAACAAGACGCAGGATATCTTCAGCAATGCGGTGGCATATTTTTTTAATTAGCAAATTAGTTAATTAGCAAATGGATTTAATGTCCCATTTTTAAAGGGGGAGTTTCGCTGCGCTCAAGGGGAGTGGACTCCGTCCAAAGGGGAGTCTCGCGCTACGTGCTCGAGGGGAGTGATGCTACGCATCAGGGGAGTCTCGGGCTGCGCCCTCAAGGGGAGATTTTTTGAATTTTGAACTTTGAATTCTGAATTCTATGACCTTCCTTTAAACACTGACCACTGACCACTGACCACTGTAACCTGACCCCTATTACACTCCATCTAAAATGTTGAGTATCTGGTTGCTTTTGCCGACGTGGGCACGATTACGATAGTTGCTGAGGCAGATAAACAGCATATTGTCTGATGGACGATATACCATGATATGGTGGAATCCATGCCATAAGCCACCGTGATACACTAATTTGCCATAATAGGGGTTTTCCTCCAAGTGGAAGCCGTAGCCATACAACTCCGAAGGCTCTGCTCCTGTGATAAGCTTGTTTTGCGTTGATGAGGCCTTCTCCACCCATTCTTTCGGAAGCACCGAATATTCGTTGAAAAAGGCGATTTTCCATTTCATCAGGGCCTCGGGACAAGAGTATAAGCCTTTGTCACCAAAAGTGCCGTCTAATGGCTCAATTGCCACCTCCTCGCCCGATTTCAGATGGCCTCGTGGAAAAAAGATATCTCTGTGCTCGTTTTTCTGCGTGACATAAAAGGTGTTCATCATCCCCACTGGCTTGATAATGCTGTCCTCCACAAATTTCTCGAACTTTACTCCGGAAACCTTGGCCACGATATCCGCCAATAGCAAATAATTGGTATTGGTGTATTTATACCTCATACCTGGTTTGAAATAGATTTTCTCACGCCGTGAAAAGACTTTCTGTATGGCCTGTTCATTGGTAGTTAAACCTTCTGTTCCCCATATCTCCTCAGGAAAATCAAAATATTCCGGCAATCCAGAAGTGTGACAGAGCAAATGATGGATAGTGATGCCCGCATACGGGTTGTTCGGGTAATATTTCGACAAATTATCCGTCAACTTCATTTTGCCGGCGGCCACCAGCTTCAGGATGGCCGCTGCCGTGAATTGCTTGGAAATAGAGGCCAATTCGTATGGAGTGGTATTGGTCAGCTTATTTTCCGTTTTGCCACGCGCCGCACTAAGTTGCGAAATGGTCATTCCGTTCAAGTCCTTGCCCTTTTGGTACAAACGGGCGTAACCGTATGTTTTTCTGACAATTACCTTGTCATCCAAAGCAATGAGAATGGTTCCGTTTAAAGTCTGACTCATTTGTTCGGCCATTTCTTGTATGGCCTTCACTTTCAGCTGAGGATTGGCACGGTCAAAAACGGCGTTTATTTCCGCCGTAGTGAGTTCTTTTATTTTTTTGGCACCTCTTTCTACTCTTACAGTCTGAGCCGCTAAAATCGCCGAAAAAAGGCAGAAAAACAAACACAAAGATATCCGCTTCATTCTTTAGAGTTTAAATGCTTTTTTTATGGCTTCCACATAATCCAAACGCTCCCAGCCGAAAAATAGTACTTTCTTGTACGTTTTTTCTTTGCCATCAACCACTCGGGTATATGTATCTTTGTCTTGATAACCCACTTCCACCTCTTCCTCATAACTGTCGCGGCCGAAATGTCCGTATGAGGCAGTTCTCTCATAAATAGGGTTTTTCAATTGGAAACGCCCGATGATGTCGTAGGGGCGCATAGGGATGATTTCCTTGATTTTAGTGGCAATCTCGCCATCGCTCATGGGCACTTTCGCAGTTCCGTAAGTGTTCACAAACAGTCCGACTGGTTCTGCCACTCCAATCGCGTATGCCACCTGCACTAATACTTTGTCACACAAACCGGCAGCTACCATGTTTTTAGCGATATGACGAGCTGCGTATGCGGCTGAACGGTCCACCTTTGAGGGGTCTTTGCCGGAAAAAGCACCACCACCATGGGCTCCGTGACCACCGTATGTATCAACAATAATCTTACGGCCAGTTACGCCAGTGTCGCCATGTGGACCACCAATAACAAATTTGCCCGTAGGATTTACATAGAGCTTGTAATTATCTTTGAATAAAGCTTTTACACTTTCTGGACATTCTTTGATTACACGAGGAAGCAGAATGTTTTCGATGTCTTTTTTGATTGTTTCCTGCATCGCTTTTTCCTCAGCGAAATCATCGTGCTGGGTGGAAATCACAATCGTGTCGATGCGCTCCGGTGTGCCGTCGTCGGCATATTGCAAAGTCACCTGCGACTTGGCATCGGGACGAAGATATGTCATTTGTTTGCCCTCTTTGCGGATGGCCGCCAATTCTTGAAGAATCATGTGGGAAAGCTCCACCGTAATGGGCATGAAATTCTGCATTTCACGGCAGGCATAGCCGAACATCATGCCCTGGTCGCCAGCACCCTGTTCCTCCTTTTTTTGTCGCTCAACCCCTTGGTTGATGTCGGACGACTGGCTATGGATAGCGGAAATCACCGCACACGATTTGGCGTCGAACTGGTAATCGCTTTTCGTATAGCCGATTTTTGCAATAACTCTGCGTGCCACATCATCGATGGACACATAGCCATTTGTTTTAACCTCACCTGCGCAAACCACCAGACCGGTAGTTACTAAAGTTTCGCAAGCCACTTTCGATTCAGGGTCCTGAGCCAGGAACGAATCGAGCAAAGCGTCTGAAATTTGATCACTCACCTTATCGGGGTGTCCTTCAGATACTGATTCAGATGTGAATAGATAGCTCATAATAAAAATTTATGGGT